>ERZ1023461.3-NODE-3-length-249773-cov-38.940441_pt1 | contig 249773 bp, 235 predicted proteins | sample MGYA00380528_ERZ1023461 | MGnify/ENA primary metagenome ERZ1023461 (study PRJEB33173, sample SAMEA4830392) | metagenome | study: EMG produced TPA metagenomics assembly of the PRJEB25223 data set... | reverse complement strand
CAAAGAAGTCGCATTCATCGAAAAGTGGATTAACAACTATCCTAAAAAATGCTTGGACTACAAGTCACCCAGAGAAGACTTCTGGATGGCTAACTTGAACTTGAAATTTAGCAAAATGGAAATAATTTTTATTAAACGCTTCCAATAGCGGTTAAAAGTTGACAAATTTAAATTTTAGGACTACACTAAGTAAGTAAATTTTATTTTAAAGGAGAATTTGTTATGAATTTAACATTTTTAGGCTTATGTATTGCCTGTATGGGCGTATCTGTCGGTGAAGGTTTATTGATGAATGGACTGTTTAAATCAGTAGCACGCCAACCAGATATGCTTTCTGAGTTTCGTAGTTTGATGTTTTTAGGTGTTGCCTTTATTGAAGGAACTTTCTTTGTAACTCTTGTCTTCTCATTTATTATCAAATAAATACATGGAACGAGAAGAAAAGGGAGGATTTTAGATGGAAGAAAGTATTAATCCAATCATCTCTATTGGTCCTGTTATCTTCAATCTGACTATGTTAGCCATGACTTTGTTGATTGTGGGAGTTATTTTTGTCTTTATTTATTGGGCAAGCCGCAATATGACCTTGAAACCCAAAGGAAAGCAAAATGTACTTGAGTATGTCTATGACTTTGTTATTGGATTTACAGAACCTAACATTGGTTCGCGCTACATGAAAGATTACTCACTCTTTTTCCTTTGTTTATTCCTTTTCATGGTGATTGCCAATAACCTTGGCTTAATGACAAAGCTTCAAACGATCGATGGGACTAACTGGTGGAGTTCGCCAACCGCTAATTTACCGTATGACTTAACCTTATCTTTTCTTGTCATTTTGTTGACACATATAGAAAGCGTTCGTCGTCGTGGATTTAAAAAAAGTATAAAATCTTTTATGAGTCCTGTTTTTGTCATACCGATGAATATCTTGGAAGAATTTACAAACTTCTTATCTTTGGCTTTGCGGATTTTTGGGAATATCTTTGCAGGAGAGGTCATGACGAGTTTGTTACTTCTTCTTTCCCACCAAGCTATTTATTGGTATCCAGTAGCCTTTGGAGCTAATTTGGCTTGGACTGCATTTTCTGTCTTTATTTCCTGCATCCAAGCTTATGTTTTTACTCTTTTGACATCTGTGTATTTAGGGAATAAGATTAATATTGAAGAGGAATAGAAAGGAGTAACTGATGCACGTAACAGTAGGTGAATTAATTGGTAATTTTATTTTAATCACTGGCTCTTTTATTCTTTTGCTAGTCTTGATTAAAAAATTTGCATGGTCTAATATTACAGGCATTTTCGAAGAAAGAGCTGAAAAAATTGCTTCAGATATTGACAGAGCTGAAGAAGCCCGTCAAAAAGCAGAAGTATTGGCTCAAAAACGCGAAGATGAATTGGCTGGTAGCCGTAAAGAAGCTAAGACAATCATTGAAAATGCAAAGGAAACAGCTGAGCAAAGTAAGGCTAATATCTTAGCAGATGCTAAACTAGAAGCAGGACACTTAAAAGAAAAAGCCAATCAAGAAATTGCTCAAAATAAAGTAGAAGCTTTACAGAGTGTTAAGGGTGAGGTCGCAGATTTGACCATCAGCTTAGCTGGTAAAATCATCTCACAAAACCTTGACAGTCATGCCCATAAAGCACTCATTGATCAGTATATCGATCAGCTAGGAGAAGCTTAATGGACAAGAAAACAGTAAAGGTAATTGAAAAATACAGCATGCCTTTTGTCCAATTGGTACTTGAAAAAGGAGAAGAAGACCGTATCTTTTCAGACTTGACTCAAATCAAGCAAGTTGTTGAAAAAACAGGTCTGCCTTCTTTTTTAAAACAAGTGGCAGTAGACGAGTCGGATAAGGAAAAAACAATTGCTTTTTTCCAAGATTCTGTGTCACCTTTATTACAAAACTTTATCCAGGTTCTGGCCTACAATCACAGAGCAAATCTTTTTTATGATGTGCTTGTAGATTGCTTGAACCGACTTGAAAAAGAAACAAATCGATTTGAAGTGACGATTACATCTGCTCATCCTCTAACTGATGAACAGAAGACTCGTTTGCTCCCTTTGATTGAGAAAAAAATGTCTCTGAAAGTAAGGAGTGTAAAAGAACAAATCGATGAAAGTCTCATTGGTGGTTTTGTCATTTTTGCCAATCACAAGACAATTGATGTGAGTATTAAACAACAACTTAAAGTTGTTAAAGAAAATTTGAAATAGAAAGTGGTGTTCTTTTGGCAATTAACGCACAAGAAATCAGCGCTTTAATTAAGCAACAAATTGAAAATTTCAAACCCAATTTTGATGTGACTGAAACAGGTGTTGTAACCTATATCGGGGATGGTATCGCGCGTGCTCACGGCCTTGAAAATGCCATGAGTGGAGAGTTGTTGAATTTTGAAAACGGCTCTTATGGTATGGCTCAAAACTTGGAGTCAACAGACGTTGGTATTATCATCCTAGGTGACTTTACAGATATCCGTGAAGGCGATACAATCCGCCGTACAGGGAAAATCATGGAAGTCCCTGTAGGTGAAAGTCTGATTGGTCGTGTTGTGGATCCGCTTGGTCGTCCAGTTGACGGTCTTGGAGAAATCCACACTGATAAAACTCGTCCAGTTGAGGCACCAGCTCCTGGTGTTATGCAACGTAAGTCTGTTTCAGAACCATTGCAAACTGGTTTGAAAGCTATTGACGCCCTTGTACCGATTGGTCGTGGTCAACGTGAGTTGATTATCGGTGACCGTCAGACAGGGAAAACAACCATTGCGATTGATACAATCTTGAACCAAAAAGATCAAGATATGATCTGTATCTACGTCGCGATTGGACAAAAAGAATCAACAGTTCGTACGCAAGTAGAAACACTTCGTCAGTACGGTGCCTTGGACTACACAATCGTTGTGACAGCCTCTGCTTCACAACCATCTCCATTGCTCTTCCTAGCTCCTTATGCTGGGGTTGCTATGGCGGAAGAATTTATGTATCAAGGTAAGCATGTTTTGATTGTATATGATGATCTATCAAAACAAGCGGTAGCTTATCGTGAACTGTCGCTCTTGCTTCGTCGTCCTCCAGGTCGTGAAGCCTTCCCAGGGGATGTTTTCTATCTCCACAGCCGTTTGCTTGAGCGCTCAGCTAAAGTTTCTGATGAACTTGGTGGTGGATCAATTACAGCCCTACCATTTATCGAGACACAAGCAGGAGATATCTCAGCCTATATCGCAACCAACGTGATTTCTATCACTGATGGACAAATCTTCCTTGGCGATGGCCTCTTCAATGCAGGTATTCGTCCAGCCATCGATGCGGGTTCATCTGTATCTCGTGTAGGTGGTTCTGCACAAATCAAAGCCATGAAGAAGGTTGCTGGTACACTTCGTATCGACCTTGCTTCATACCGTGAGTTGGAAGCCTTTACTAAGTTTGGTTCTGACTTGGACGCAGCAACACAGGCTAAGTTGAACCGTGGACGTCGTACCGTTGAGGTCTTGAAACAACCTGTTCACAAACCATTACCTGTTGAGAAACAAGTAACCATTCTTTATGCTTTGACACATGGTTTCTTGGATACTGTTCCAGTAGATGATATTGTTCGTTTCGAGGAAGAGTTCCATGCCTTCTTTGATGCTCAACATCCAGAGATTTTGGAAACCATTCGTGATACAAAAGACTTGCCAGAAGAAGCAGTCTTGGATGCTGCGATTACAGAGTTTCTCAATCAATCTAGCTTCCAATAAGAATAGAGGTGTCAGATGGCAGTGTCTCTAAATGATATTAAAACAAAAATCGCCTCAACAAAAAATACGAGTCAAATCACTAATGCCATGCAAATGGTATCGGCTGCTAAGCTAGGTCGCTCTGAAGAAGCTGCTCGCAACTTCCAAGTTTACGCTCAGAAAGTGCGTAAACTTTTGACAGATATCCTTCATGGTAATGGAGCTGGTGCTTCAACTAATCCGATGTTGATTAGCCGTTCTGTGAAGAAGACAGGCTATATCGTTATCACTTCAGACCGCGGTTTGGTTGGAGGTTATAATTCCTCTATTTTGAAAGCTGTTATGGAGTTGAAAGAAGAATACCACCCAGACGGTAAAGGTTTTGAAATGATCTGTATCGGTGGGATGGGAGCTGATTTCTTTAAGGCTCGCGGTATTCAACCACTTTATGAATTACGTGGCTTGGCAGACCAACCTAGCTTTGATCAAGTTCGTAAGATTATTTCAAAAACTGTTGAAATGTACCAAAATGAACTCTTTGATGAGCTTTATGTTTGCTACAACCACCATGTCAATACGCTAACCAGTCAAATGCGTGTGGAACAAATGCTTCCGATTGTTGACTTGGATCCAAATGAAGCGGATGAAGAGTACAGCTTGACTTTTGAATTGGAAACCAGCCGAGAAGAAATTCTGGAGCAGTTGTTGCCTCAGTTTGCAGAAAGTATGATTTACGGTGCCATTATCGATGCCAAGACAGCTGAGAATGCTGCGGGTATGACAGCCATGCAAACAGCGACAGATAATGCTAAGAAAGTCATCAATGATTTGACAATTCAGTATAACCGTGCCAGACAGGCGGCTATTACACAAGAAATTACAGAAATCGTAGCAGGTGCTAGTGCCTTAGAATAGGCTCTAGTCCAGCTCGTATGAAAATGAACTTAGGACCTAGTTGAGCTAGGAACCGACAGTATCTTATATAGAATAGGAGAAGGAGATGAGTTCAGGTAAAATTGCTCAGGTTATCGGTCCCGTTGTAGACGTTTTGTTTGCAGCAGGGGAAAAACTTCCTGAGATTAATAATGCACTTGTCGTCTACAAAAATGACGAAAGAAAAACAAAAATCGTCCTTGAAGTAGCCTTGGAGTTAGGAGATGGTATGGTTCGTACTATCGCCATGGAATCAACAGATGGGTTGACTCGTGGAATGGAAGTATTGGACACAGGTCGTCCAATCTCTGTACCAGTAGGTAAAGAAACTTTGGGACGTGTCTTCAACGTTTTGGGAGATACCATTGACTTGGAAGCTCCTTTTACAGAAGACGCAGAGCGTCAGCCAATTCATAAAAAAGCTCCAACTTTTGATGAGTTGTCTACCTCTTCTGAAATCCTTGAAACAGGGATCAAGGTTATTGACCTTCTTGCCCCTTACCTTAAAGGTGGTAAAGTTGGACTTTTCGGTGGTGCCGGAGTTGGTAAAACTGTCTTAATCCAAGAATTGATTCACAACATTGCCCAAGAGCACGGTGGTATTTCAGTATTTGCTGGTGTTGGGGAACGTACTCGTGAGGGGAATGACCTTTACTGGGAAATGAAAGAATCAGGCGTTATCGAGAAAACAGCCATGGTCTTTGGTCAGATGAATGAGCCACCAGGAGCACGTATGCGTGTTGCCCTTACTGGTTTGACAATCGCTGAATACTTCCGTGATGTGGAAGGCCAAGACGTGCTTCTCTTTATCGATAATATCTTCCGTTTCACTCAGGCTGGTTCAGAAGTATCTGCCCTTTTGGGTCGTATGCCATCAGCCGTTGGTTACCAACCAACACTTGCTACGGAAATGGGTCAATTGCAAGAACGTATCACATCAACCAAGAAGGGTTCTGTAACCTCTATCCAGGCTATCTATGTGCCAGCGGATGACTATACTGACCCAGCGCCAGCAACAGCCTTCGCTCACTTGGATTCAACAACAAACTTGGAACGTAAGTTGGTACAATTGGGTATCTACCCAGCCGTTGACCCACTTGCTTCAAGCTCACGTGCCTTGGCACCTGAAATCGTTGGAGAAGAGCACTATGCAGTTGCTGCTGAAGTAAAACGTGTCCTTCAACGTTACCATGAATTGCAAGATATCATTGCTATCCTTGGTATGGATGAGCTTTCTGATGAAGAAAAGACCTTGGTTGCTCGCGCCCGTCGTATCCAGTTCTTCTTGTCACAAAACTTCAACGTTGCGGAACAATTTACTGGTCAGCCAGGTTCTTATGTTCCAGTTGCTGAAACTGTACGTGGCTTTAAGGAAATCCTTGATGGTAAATACGACCACTTGCCAGAAGATGCCTTCCGTGGTGTAGGTTCTATCGAAGATGTGATTGCAAAAGCTGAAAAAATGGGATTTTAAGAGGTGATCTATGGCTCAGTTAACTGTCCAGATCGTGACACCAGATGGTCTCGTCTATGATCACCATGCCAGCTATGTATCGGTTCGAACTCTGGATGGTGAGATGGGGATCTTGCCACGACATGAAAATATGATTGCGGTTTTAGCAGTTGATGAAGTAAAGGTAAAACGTATCGATGATAAAGATCACGTGAACTGGATTGCAGTAAACGGTGGCGTTATTGAAATTGCCAATGATATGATCACAATTGTCGCTGACTCTGCAGAACGTGCTCGTGATATCGATATCAGTCGTGCAGAACGTGCTAAACTTCGTGCAGAACGTGCAATTGAAGAAGCACAAGACAAACATTTGGTTGACCAAGAACGTCGTGCTAAGATTGCTTTGCAACGTGCCATTAACCGTATTAATGTCGGAAATAGACTATAAGAAAAAATGAACTTGAAAATACCAAGTTCATTTTTTATGGTGTTTTAAGGAGCAAAACGGATGCAGACTGCTTCGGGAACATGGAAGTCGTTGGAGAGTTCTGCTAGACGACCATTGTCACAATTACGTTTAAAGACAGTTGCATTGTCAGAGTCTTGATGGACAACAATGAGAAATTTTTGGTCGGGTGTCAAATCAAAATCACGTGGAGTCTGACCATGCGTTGGAACGATTTCTAATAACTCTAAGCTACCGTCCGCAAGGATGGTATATACTGCGATAGAATCATGGCCACGGTTAGAAGCGTAGAGGTATTTACCGTCTTTAGAGAGATGAATAGCAGCGGTTCCATTAAAGCCTTCGTAAGCTTCTGGTAAAGTTGAAATAACCTGCATACGTACAAATTCGCCAACGCCATCGTAGATTAAAACTTCGATAGTACTATTGAGTTCACAAATGAGATAAGCGATTTTATAGTGGTTATGGAAAATGATATGGCGTGAGCCTGCTCCTGGCTTGCTGTGATAGGTATAGAGCTTAGATAATTTTCCTTCTTGATCGAGGTCATAGGTGATGACTTGGTCAGTTCCCAAGTCGCAGGTCACTAGATAGTGGTCAGGTGTTAAATCTGTATAGTGAACATGGGGGGAAGCTTGATTTTCATGTGGACCTTGGCCACTGTGTTGATCCATATCACTAAGTAGAAGACTACCATCTTCCTGGCGTTTATAAACAAGGACTTGTCCCTTGTGATAGTTGGCTGCGTAAACCAAATCACGCTTTTCATCGACAGCAACATAACAGTGGGGAGCTCCTTCTTCAACAACATGATTTAACACAGTCCCGTCAGTTTGATAGGCTGCAATTCCCCCCTTATCGTCTTGGCTACCAACAGTGTATAAATGTTGGTGCTGGTCAAAGGCAAGGTAGGTTGGACTTGGCTCAGCTGCAAAAAGTTCTAGATTTGAAAGCTGACCAGTTTCTGTATCAAAGTCTGCCTTGTAAATCCCTTGAGAAGTACGACGTGTATAAGTTCCAAAATAAACAGTTTCTTTCATTACTATACCTCTGTGTAAAGATAAGACTATTATATCACAAAAACAAGCAAATTAAAGACATTCAATTAGATGTAAGCACTTTAAAAAAGAGTTATTTTGTTTCAAAAATGGTATAATGAGAGAACAATAGAAAGGAAGTATTTATGGAGCAAAAAGAGAAACATTTTAGCCTATCTTGGTTTTTCAAGTGGTTTTTAGATAACAAGGCAATTACGGTATTTTTAGTAACCTTATTATTGGGATTGAATCTTTTTATTTTAAGTAAGATTAGTTTTCTATTTTCACCTGTTTTAGATTTTTTAGCAGTTGTGATGTTGCCAGTCATTTTGTCTGGTTTGTTATATTATTTGTTGAATCCTATTGTTGATTGGATGGAGAAGCATAAGGTTAATCGTGTTATAGCTATCACTATTGTCTTTGTTATCATCGCTCTCTTTATCATTTGGGGCTTGGCAGTCGCCATTCCAAATCTGCAACGTCAGGTTTTGACCTTTGCAAGAAACGTTCCTGTTTACTTAGAAGATATAGATAGGATTGTTAATGGATTGGTAGCCCAGCACCTGCCAGATGATTTCAGACCTCAATTAGAGCAAGTTTTGACCAATTTTTCTAGCCAGGCTACAGTTTTGGCAAGTAAGGTTTCATCTCAGGCAGTCAACTGGGTGAGTGCCTTTATTAGTGGAGCTTCTCAAGTGATTGTTGCCTTGATTATCGTTCCTTTCATGCTCTTTTATCTCTTGCGTGATGGGAAAGGCTTGCGTAACTATTTGACCCAATTCATTCCAAGAAAATTGAAGGAACCTGTTGGACAAGTTTTATCAGATGTGAATCAACAGTTGTCCAACTATGTTCGAGGGCAAGTGACAGTGGCTATTATTGTAGCAGTAATGTTTATCATCTTCTTCAAGATTATTGGTCTACGCTATGCGGTTACGCTGGGGGTTACTGCTGGTATTTTAAATCTGGTCCCTTATCTTGGTAGCTTTCTAGCCATGCTTCCTGCTCTAGTATTGGGTTTGATTGCTGGTCCAGTCATGCTTTTGAAAGTAGTGATTGTCTTTATCGTAGAACAAACTATTGAAGGCCGTTTTGTCTCTCCATTGATTTTGGGAAGTCAATTAAACATCCACCCTATTAATGTTCTCTTTGTTTTGTTAACTTCAGGATCTATGTTTGGTATCTGGGGAGTTTTACTTGGTATTCCGGTTTATGCCTCTGCTAAGGTTGTCATTTCAGCCATTTTCGAATGGTATAAGGTAGTCAGTGGTCTATATGAATTAGAGGGTGAGGAAGTCAAGAGTGAACAATAGTCAACAGATGTTACAGGCTTTGGAGGAGCAAGATTTAACTAAGGCTGAGTATTATTTCGCCAAAGCTTTAGAAAATGATTCAAGTGATCTTCTGTATGAGTTGGCAACTTATCTTGAAGGGATTGGTTTCTATCCTCAGGCCAAGGAAATTTACCTGAAAATTGTAGAGGATTTTCCAGAGGTTCATCTTAATCTAGCTGCAATTGCTAGCGAGGATGGTCAAATAGAAGAAGCCTTTACCTATCTTGAGGAAATCCAAGCTGACAGTGACTGGTATGTCTCGTCTTTGGTTTTGAAGGCAGACCTTTACCAGCTGGAAGGTTTGACAGATGTGGCACGTGAGAAATTATTGGAGGCCTTGACCTACTCAGAGGATTCTCTCTTGATGTTGGGTTTGGCAGAGTTGGATAGTGAGTTGGAAAATTACCAAGCGGCTATTCAAGCCTATGCCCAGTTAGATAATCGCTCGATTTATGAGCAAACGGGCATTTCCACCTATCAACGAATTGGCTTTGCCTATGCTCAGTTAGGGAAATTTGAAACGGCTACTGAGTTTTTAGAAAAAGCCCTGGAGTTAGAATACGATGACTTAACAGCTTTTGAGTTGGCCAGTCTTTATTTTGATCAAGAAGAATATCAAAAAGCCACCCTCTACTTTAAGCAGCTTGATACCATTTCTCCTGACTTTGAAGGCTATGAGTATGGGTACAGTCAGGCTTTACATAAGGAACATCAAGTTCAAGAAGCCCTGCGTATCGCTAAGCAAGGATTAGAGAAAAATCCCTTTGAAACTCGCCTCTTGCTAGCTGCTTCACAATTTTCTTATGAATTGCATGATGCTAGTGGTGCAGAAAATTATCTTCTTGCTGCAAAAGAAGACGCTGAGGATACAGAAGAAATCTTGCTTCGTTTAGCCACTATTTATCTGGAGCAGGAGCGTTATGAGGATATTCTAGACTTGCAGAGTGAGGAGCCAGAAAATCTTTTGACCAAGTGGATGATTGCTCGTTCTTATCAAGAAATGGACGATTTGGATACTGCTTATGAGCATTATCAAGAGTTGACAGGAGATTTGAAGGACAATCCAGAATTTCTGGAACACTATATCTATCTCTTGCGTGAATTGGGACATTTTGAAGAAGCAAAAGTCCATGCTCACACTTACTTAAAACTGGTTCCAGATGATGTGCAAATGCAAGAACTGTTTGAGAGATTGTAAGAATGTTTAAACATATAGAACTGTAGTTTATCTCTTTTGATAGCTACGGTTTTTATTTGTATATGGTAGAATCTTTTTACAAAAATACTTGGTAATCTTGTTTATTCATGCTATAATAGGAACAATTACTTTTAGGAGGTGCAGTATGTCTTATTTATTTGAGATATTACCGAGTTTACTGAATGGTGCGAGCACGACTGTACAGGTCTTTGCACTGGTCTTGCTATTTTCGATTCCGTTGGGCGTTTTGATTGCTTTTACCTTGCAAGTCCATTGGAAGCCCCTCCATTATCTGATTAACATTTACATCTGGGTTATGCGAGGAACCCCCTTACTCTTGCAACTGATTTTTATCTATTATGTGCTCCCAAGTATTGGGATTCGTTTAGACCGCCTTCCTGCAGCTATTATTGCCTTTGTTCTCAACTATGCAGCTTACTTTGCAGAAATTTTCCGTGGGGGAATTGACACTATTCCAAGAGGACAGTATGAGGCTGCCAAGGTCTTGAAGTTTAGCCCTTTTGACAGAGTGCGCTATATTATCTTGCCCCAAGTGACCAAGATCGTTCTTCCTAGTGTCTTTAATGAAGTTATGAGTTTGGTCAAGGATACTTCTTTGGTCTATGCTCTCGGAATTTCAGACCTTATCTTGGCTAGTCGAACAGCTGCTAACCGCGATGCTAGTCTAGTTCCTATGTTCTTGGCAGGAGCCATTTATTTGATTTTGATTGGGATTGTGACAATTATTTCCAAAAAAGTTGAGAAGAAGTATAGTTATTATAGATAGGAGGCTGCCATGTTAGAATTACGAAATATCAATAAAGTCTTTGGAGACAAACAAATCCTGTCTAATTTCAGTCTAAGTATTCCTGAAAAGCAAATCCTGGCTATCGTTGGACCTTCTGGTGGAGGTAAGACGACTCTTTTACGTATGCTTGCGGGTCTTGAAACCATTGATTCAGGGCAAATCTTTTATAATGGACAACCTTTAGAGCTGGATGAATTGCAGAAGCGCAACCTACTGGGATTTGTCTTCCAAGATTTTCAACTATTTCCTCATCTATCAGTTCTGGAAAATTTGACTTTATCGCCTGTGAAGACCATGGGAATGAAGCAGGAAGAGGCTGAGAAGAAGGCGAGTGGACTCTTGGAACAGTTAGGACTAGGAGGACACGCAGAGGCCTATCCTTTCTCACTATCTGGTGGGCAAAAGCAGCGGGTGGCTTTGGCGCGTGCTATGATGATTGACCCAGAAATCATTGGCTACGATGAACCAACTTCTGCCCTGGATCCAGAATTACGTTTGGAAGTGGAGAAGCTAATCTTGCAAAATAGGGAACTTGGGATGACCCAGATTGTGGTTACCCATGATTTGCAGTTTGCTGAAAATATCGCAGATGTATTATTGAAAGTAGAACCTAAATAGGAGGAAAAATGGATGAAAAAATGGATGCTTGTATTAGTCAGTCTGATGACTGCTTTGTTCTTAGTAGCTTGTGGGAAAAATTCTAGCGAAACTAGTGGAGATAATTGGTCAAAGTACCAGTCTAACAAGTCTATTACTATTGGATTTGATAGTACTTTTGTTCCAATGGGATTTGCTCAGAAAGATGGTTCTTATGCAGGATTTGATATTGATTTAGCTACAGCTGTTTTTGAAAAATACGGAATCACGGTAAATTGGCAACCGATTGATTGGGATTTGAAAGAAGCTGAATTGACAAAAGGAACGATTGATCTGATTTGGAATGGCTATTCCGCTACAGACGAACGCCGTGAAAAGGTAGCTTTCAGTAACTCATATATGAAGAATGAGCAGGTATTGGTTACGAAGAAATTATCTGGTATCACGACTGCAAAGGATATGACTGGAAAGACATTAGGAGCTCAAGCTGGTTCATCTGGTTATGCGGACTTTGAAGCAAATCCAGAACTTTTGAAGAATATTGTCGCTAATAAGGAAGCGAATCAATACCAAACCTTTAATGAAGCCTTGATTGATTTGAAAAACGATCGAATTGATGGTCTATTGATTGACCGTGTCTATGCAAACTATTATTTAGAAGCAGAAGGTGTTTTAAACGATTATAATGTCTTTACAGTTGGACTAGAAACAGAAGCTTTTGCGGTTGGAGCCCGTAAGGAAGATACAACCTTGGTTAAGAAGATAAATGAAGCTTTTTCTAGTCTTTACAAGGACGGCAAGTTCCAAGAAATCAGCCAAAAATGGTTTGGAGAAGATGTAGCAACCAAAGAAGTAAAAGAAGGACAGTAAGATAAAATAGTGGCTGAAACTGCGTTTTGATTAGCAAAACGTAGTTTTTTTGTAATCTAGGAAAACGATAATAGCGATTGAATCTGGATAATTGAATATGGAATAGCCCACTGTGATTTCTAAAACATTGTTAAAAATTGATTTGACTTCCAAAATTAAAATGTTCTGTAATGAAATACTGATGTAACTGTTTTAGGAACAATAAAACGCATAATATCAAGGTTTTTGCACCTTACATTATGCGTTTTTGTGATTTTAAGACTTGTTAGCTGATTTTTTACAATCCTGCGAAATCTTTGATTTCTTGTGCTGACATTGAAGAGTCGCAACGGACGTTGATTTGTCCATCTGTAATATGAACAAAACCTGGTACAGTTGGGATTCCATAGCGTGAGCGGAATGCTTGCAAATCATTGAGTTGGCTTGGTTCTTCACTATTGATGAAGTAAATGTGAGCTTTGGTTTCAGCTACGACACCTGACAATGTACCTGCAAATTTACGGCAGTAAGGGCAAGTTTTGCGACCGATAAAGAAGGTTGCAGTTTCTTTTTTATCAAGAGCTTCTTGTGCACGCACAACTGTAGTGACTTCAAGGTCTTTGATGTTATCTAAAAATTGTTCCATGAGATTACCTCGCTTTCATTGATAAGTCTAGTATGCCATAAAGTTTCTAAAATTGCTTAGATTTGATACGAAAAAAGATGAGGTTGGTTGGTCTCATCTTTTATAGGTCTTTATTTTACAAATGCATTGATTTCTGCTTCGATGTTAGCAATCTTAGCTTGCGATTCTTCGTTGGTTTCCCCTACAACTGCAATGTAGAACTTGATTTTTGGTTCTGTACCTGAAGGGCGAACGGCAATCCATGAACCGTCAGCAAGTGTGTATTTCAACACATCACTTGGAGGAGTTGTCAAGTTTGTAACAGTACCGTCAGCAACAGTAGCAGTTTGTGCCTTGAAGTCTTCTACGACAGTGATAGCTGTTGCGTTCCATTCTTTTGGAGCATTGTTGCGGAATTTAGCCATAATCGCTTTGATTTGTTCAGCACCATCGACACCTGAAAGAGTAACAGAGATTGTTTTTTCTGCGTAGTAGCCATATTCTTTATAGATTTCTTCGATACCGTCAGCAAGTGTCAAACCACGAGAACGGTAGTAGGCAGCAAGTTCAGCAACGACAAGAACGGCTTGGATGGCATCTTTATCACGTACAAATGGTTTAATCAAGTAACCGAAGCTTTCTTCAAATCCCATCATGTAAGTGTGGTTGTGTTTTTCTTCGAATTCTTGGATTTTTTCAGCGATAAATTTGAAACCTGTCAAGACGTTGAACATAGTTGCGCCGTAGCTTTCAGCAATCTTCGTTACCAAGTCAGTTGAAACGATAGATTTGCAGAGAGCGGCATTTTCAGGAAGAGTTCCAGCGTTTTTGTGAGCTTCCAAGATGTATTTAGCCATGATAGCACCGATTTGGTTACCTGAAAGGTTGAGGTAGCTACCATCTTTTTGAAGAACTTCAACACCAACACGGTCAGCGTCTGGGTCAGTTGCGACAAGAACATCTGCACCAACTTGACGACCAAGTTCTTCAGCAAGGGCAAAGGCTGCTTGGCTTTCTGGGTTTGGAGATGTTACAGTTGAGAAGTCTGGGTCAGCAGTTGCTTGCGCTTCAACAACTTGAACAGAGTCAAATCCTGCTTGGGCAAGAGCACGACGAGCCAACATTTCACCAGTACCATGAAGTGGTGTGTAGACAATCTTCATGTCTTTACCAAATTCTTCAATCAAGGCTGGGTTGATGTTTACGTCCTTAACCTCTTTAAGGTATTCTACGTCAACAGCTTCGCCGATAACTTCAATCAAGCCAGAAGCTTTTTCAGTTTCCACATCAGCAACTTCAACTGCAAATGGGTTTTCGATTGCACGGATATAAGTAGTCAAAGCGTCCGCATCGTGTGGAGGCATTTGTCCACCGTCTTCACCGTAAACCTTGTAACCGTTAAATGGAGCAGGGTTGTGGCTGGCTGTGACCATGATACCTGCGAAACAGTTGAGATGACGAACTGCAAATGATAGTTCTGGAGTCGGACGAAGGCTTTCAAATACGTAAGATTTGATGCCGTGTTTAGCAAGAACTGCCGCAGATTCAAAGGCAAACTCAGGTGAGAAGTGACGGCTATCGTAGGCAATTGCTACACCGCGTTCTTTCTCGTTTCCACCTTTTGACTCAATCAAACGAGCCAATCCTTCAGTAGCTTGGCGAACAACGTAGATGTTGATACGGTTTGTACCAGCACCAACCAAGCCACGCATACCTGCAGTACCAAATTCAAGATTTGTATAGAAGGCATCTTCCTTAGTTTTTTCGTCCATATTTTCCAAATCTTGACGAAGGTAGTCAGGAAGCTCCACAAAATCAACCCATTTCTGGTAATTTTCTTGGTAAGACATTCAAATTCTCCTTTATTTTTAAAACATTTAATCAGTTTGATTATATCATTTTTTTTAGTTTTAGTAAAACCTTATCTGCTTCGAAAATCTCTTCAAACCAGGTCAGATTGAATTTTGGGGTTATATGATGTTGAGGCTAGGAAAAATTCAATTTCAGTAAAAAAAGTAAGTCTTCTCATAACAAAACATTGATATAGTTGCTTAGTTTTAAACAAGCATATTATAATAAAGCTATGGCATATAGTACTGATTTTAAACAGCGAGCATTAGATTACATCAAAGAGGGGCACAGCCATGTCGAGGCAGCCAAGTTTTTTGGTGTTGGCGTCAGAACTCTCTTCACGTGGGAAAAGAAAGATGTGAACAAGAACACATAGAGAGGAAAAAGCGAGTCGTCAAAAACCGAAAGATTCCTTTAGAGGAATTGAAAGCCTTTGTAGAGGCTCATCCAGATGCTTTTTTACGGGAAATTGCGGCACATTTTGATTGTGCTGTTCCTTCAGTATGGGCAGCTTTAAAGCAGATTAAGGTCACTTTAAAAAAAGATGACGAGCTTTAAGGAACAAGAGCCAGAGAAAGTCGCTGAGTTTCTTGATATTTTGGATAACCTAAAAGATTTACCAGTCCTATATATTGATGAAACAGGAATCGACCGCTACCTCTATCGTCCTTATGCACGGGCTCCTAGAGGGGAGAAAGTCTATGAAAAGATTAGCGGACGTCGTTTTGAGCGAACTTCAATTGTTGCAGGACAAGTAGACGGAGAGTTTATAGCTCCCATGATTTACAAGAAAAGCATGACAAGCGATTTCTTTGTGGAGTGGTTCAAAACGCAACTCCTACCTGCTTTGAAGACACCTCATGTTATTGTCATGGGCAATGCTAGTTTTCATCCCAAGAACATTTTGGATGAACTCTGCATCCAAGATAAACACTTTTTCTTACCTCTACCACCTTATTCACCGGATTTGAATCCTATTGAGCAAGCTTGGGCTATCTTGAAAAAGAAAGTGACGGATTTATTAAGGGAAGTTCCAACTATTTTTGAATGTTTGGAATGCTTTTTTAAAACTAGATGACTATAACGGTTCTAAAGGAACCTATCGAGTAGTCATTAAAACTAAGGATACTGCTGGTTAAGAGAAGACGGTATACAATCAAACCATTCACCGTGTAGCCGAAATCGTTCAGAATGAAGACTTGTATAAGAAAGGTTTGAATGTTGAACTTGCGCACCAACAAATTAAGGGATTTTTTGAAGCAGAGTTTAAAAATCGTATTAATGGAGTTCTTAATACTAAAATAAAAAATAGTACATTAAATCGTGTAAATAAAAAAACTATACACCAGAGCAACAAAAACTCCATGATCAATTTGAAGCAGAAGCAACGGAAGATGCTAAAAAACAAGGCGATATTGTGTTGAATGTTGACCAGGATTTCATGAGCATATCTAAGTCTAATAAAAGTGGTTCAGACTGGAAGAAAACTTTCACAGTGAGGACAACCAATAGGCTAGCAAATGACTTGAATAATGTCTTGAAACAGGCTGATAAAGATACTCCTAATACCCCAACTTGGCTAAACTCAGCTGCTTCTAAAGCTAAAGATGATGACAGAGCATATAAACTACTGAAGACTCTTATACCAGGAGAAAATTACCTATCATGTTAAGGATAATCAGCTAGAAGTAGAAACAGATAAATACACATATACTGCCGCTAGAAATGGTAGTAAGGAAGTTGGTATTCAAGAGTCAGATATAGCAGCAACTCTAAGTGCCGATGAATATAATTCTAATCGCCAAACTTTTGAGAGAGAATACAAATACAAAAGCAAATGCCCTTAATAATGGTTGGGCTAGATCTGGTTCTGAAGAGTTCAAAAAGTTCTCCCACTTTGTAGGGGTAGACAAAGTGGGAGAACGAATGTACTGACTGGTAAAAAACTATCTGATAAGATTAGGAAAGAAGTGGGCTCTGGAGATAGCAAACTAGGAAAAGGCGGCTATTTCTCTACTGGGGATGTTCTATTAGGAAAAGATGTTGTTTCTTATACCGTACAAGTATTTTCAGAGAATAATGAAAGAGTAGGAGTAAACACTCAAAGTCACCGTGTTCAGTATAATCTCCCAATTCTAGCTGACTTTTCAGTCATCCAAGATACTGTGGAACCATCACGAACCGTTGTTGAAAAAATCATTCCAAAACTAAATATTCCCGAAGAAGAGAAAGGGAAAATAACCGAAGAAATCAAGAAAAAGAAAAAAACCTCAGAATTGGCAGAACTAATCTCAGAAAATGTGAAAGTTCGCTATGTTGATGAACAAGGGCGTTTGCTATCATTGAAAAATGATACTGGAATTGGAGAAAAAGAAAGTGACGGAACCTACATTACCAATAAAAAACAACTGATTGGTACCAGCTACAATGTCACAGATAAAAAACTCAGTAGCATGACTACTACTGACGGAAAATATTATACTTTTAAAGAAGCAGATACAAATTCTGCAAGTTTAACTGGGAATATTGTAAGCGAAGGTAGAACAGTGACCTTAGTTTATAGAGAAAGCGAAGCGCCAACCACTGCTACAGTAACAGCCAATTACTATAAAGAAGGTAGCCAAGAGAAGTTGGCAGAGTCTGTTATAAAAGCTGATTTAGCGATAGGTTCTGAGTATACCACAGAATCAAAAACTATTGAAGGGAAAACAACAACTGAGGACAAAGAAGACCGAGTTATCACAAGGAAAACAACATACACCTTGGTAGCAACTCCTGCAAATGCGTACCAGAAGACGGTGCAACAGTTGACGGTGCAACAGTTGACTATTACTACCGTGAGAATGTTGAGGAAACAGTGGTTCCCAAAACAGCAACCTCTACTGAGACGAAGACTATAACGCGTATCATTCATTACGTTGATAAAGTTACGAACCAAAATGTAAAAGAAGATGTTGTTCAACCTGTAACCTTAAGCCGTACAAAAACTGAGAACAAGGTCACGGGAGTTGTAACCTACGGTGAATGGACAACAGGAAACTGGGACGAGGTTGTATCTGGTAAGATTGACAAGTACAAAGATCCAGATATTCCAACAGTTGAATCACAAGAAGTTACGTCAGACTCTAGTGATAAAGAAATAACGGTAAGGTATGACCGTTTATCAACACCAGATAAACCAACTCCAGACCCAGGTACTCCAAAAACTGAAACTCCAGTGAATCCAGACCCAGAAGTTCCGACTTATGAGACAGGTAAGAGAGAGGAATTGCCAAACACAGGTACAGAAGCTAATGCTACCTTGGCTAGTGCTGGTATCATGACCTTGTTAGCTAGTCTAGGATTAGGATTCTTCAAGAAAAAAGAAGATGAAAAATAATAGATTTTAGAATCTAGGAACCAGGAAAAGCTCACAGATGTGGGCTTTTTTCCTGGTTTTGAGAACGAGGTCTTTCGTGAAGAATAAAAACGCTTACAAGTCCGTTGAACTGGGAAACTATGAATCCTATTTTTTTAAAAATATTTCCAGAAATCAGTTGCTAAATAGGGTAAAAATTGATAAAATAAGGAATATCTAAAAAATTTTAAGGAGAATCTAGCAAATGGATTTCACATGGGCACTGAAGTATGCCACTGAATTTTTGGGAACTGCCATTTTGATCATTCTTGGGAATGGTGCAGTTGCCAACGTTGAACTTAAAGGTACGAAAGGTCACCAAAGTGGCTGGATCGTCATCGCTGTTGGTTATGGTATGGGGGTTATGATCCCTGCCTTGATGTTTGGTAACGTATCTGGGAATCACATCAACCCTGCTTTCACTCTAGGGCTTGCAGTTAGCGGTCTTTTCCCTTGGGCACAAGTGGTACCTTATATTATCGCGCAAGTCTTGGGGGCTATCTTTGGCCAAGCCTTAGTTGTGGCAACATACCGTCCATTCTACTTGAAAACTGAAAACCCAAATAACATCTTGGGAACTTTCTCAACTATTTCAAGTATTGACCATGGTACAAAAGAAAGTCGCTATGCAGCAACTGTCAATGGTTTGATTAATGAGTTTGTTGGTTCATTTGTTTTGTTCTTTGCAGCTCTTGGTTTGACTAAAAACTTCTTTGGTGCTGAAGTGCTTCAATTCATGAAACAGAAGGCAATAGAAGCAGGACAAACAGTTGATTTTTCTGACTTGGCTATTAAAGCACAGGTGGCTCCACACACTGCTTCAGGACTTTCTGTGGCTCACTTGGCACTTGGATTCCTCGTTATGGCTTTGGTAACATCACTTGGAGGACCTACAGGACCTGCCTTGAACCCAGCCCGTGACTTGGGACCACGTCTCCTTCATGCTTTCCTTCCAAAATCAGTTCTTGGTGAGCATAAAGGCGATTCAAAATGGTGGTATTCTTGGGTACCAGTAGTAGCACCTATCGCAGCAGCAATTGCGGCAGTAGCTGTATTCAAATTCCTTTATCTCTAAGAAATAGCTCCTTTAACATTTGAGTGAGCACCATCTATAAGTAAGAGAGGATCAGACTGGTTCTCTCTTTTTGATTTTTTAGGGAAATGAAAGAAACTCTAAACAAACTCCTCTCCAGCAGTGGTTTAGAAGTCTCAGTGGGCTATTCCAGCTTCAATGGGCTATAGTAGGTTGCAGTTGAAATAATAGACCCTTGTTTCTAAAACATTGTTAGAAATTGGTTTGAATTCTCCAATCAAATTGTGCAGTTTTCATTCTACTATAATATTATAGGAGATGGGTTCCCTATCTTGTAAGTCTGCTTTATAGTGGGTTGAAGTTGGAATAGTCCCCCCTTCTTTCTCAAACATTGTGAGGAATTGATTTACCTTCCTCAACAAAATGTTCAGTTTCTATTTCATTTTGCTATAAAATAAGCGATTAGGGGGGCTATTCTTCGACCTACATTGACTCTGCTGAGTCCTATGATTGTTATCGTTTTATCTGCAATTTTATACTCAATGAAAATCAAAGGGCAAACTAAGAAGCTAGCCGCAGGTTGTTCAAAACACAGTTTTGAGGTTGTATAGTAGATTGAAACTAGAATAGTACACATCTACTTCTAAAACATTGTTAGAAATCGATTTGACTGTCCTGATCGATTTGCTCTATTCTTGTTTCATTTTACTATATAAACCAGAGACTGTTTACATTTTCAGCAAGTGAGTGGATGGATAATGCTGAAAACTCCTTGAAGGATAAGTCTATTTAGTACTTTCTATTAATTAGTTAAATTTTTACCAAGAATAATTCACAAAAACATTGTAAAACACTTGCAATTTAGCTGAAATTTGATAAAATAGTAAGGAAAGTTAGACTGTATTGCCTACTGTCTATCTATAAAATATATTTTATTGGAGGCTTTTACTCAAATGGCAAAAGAAAAATACGATCGTAGTAAACCACACGTTAACATTGGTACTATCGGACACGTTGACCACGGTAAAACTACCCTAACTGCAGCTATCACAACTGTTTTGGCACGTCGCTTGCCTTCATCAGTTAACCAACCTAAAGACTATGCGTCTATCGATGCTGCTCCAGAAGAACGCGAACGCGGTATCACTATCAACACTGCGCACGTTGAGTACGAAACTGAAAAACGTCACTACGCTCACATCGACGCTCCAGGACACGCGGACTACGTTAAAAACATGATCACTGGTGCTGCTCAAATGGACGGAGCTATCCTTGTAGTAGCTTCAACTGACGGACCAATGCCACAAACTCGTGAGCACATCCTTCTTTCACGTCAGGTTGGTGTTAAACACCTTATCGTCTTCATGAACAAAGTTGACTTGGTTGACGACGAAGAATTGCTTGAATTGGTTGAAATGGAAATCCGTGACCTATTGTCAGAATACGACTTCCCAGGTGACGATCTTCCAGTTATCCAAGGTTCAGCACTTAAAGCTCTTGAAGGTGACTCTAAATACGAAGACATCGTTATGGAATTGATGAACACAGTTGATGAGTATATCCCAGAACCAGAACGTGACACTGACAAACCATTGCTTCTTCCAGTCGAGGACGTATTCTCAATCACTGGACGTGGTACAGTTGCTTCAGGACGTATCGACCGTGGTATCGTTAAAGTCAACGACGAAATCGAAATCGTTGGTATCAAAGAAGAAACTCAAAAAGCAGTTGTTACTGGTGTTGAAATGTTCCGTAAACAACTTGACGAAGGTCTTGCTGGAGATAACGTAGGTGTCCTTCTTCGTGGTGTTCAACGTGATGAAATCGAACGTGGACAAGTTATCGCTAAACCAGGTTCAATCAACCCACACACTAAATTCAAAGGTGAAGTCTACATCCTTACTAAAGAAGAAGGTGGACGTCACACTCCATTCTTCAACAACTACCGTCCACAATTCTACTTCCGTACTACTGACGTTACAGGTTCAATCGAACTTCCAGCAGGTACTGAAATGGTAATGCCTGGTGATAACGTGACAATCGACGTTGAGTTGATTCACCCAATCGCCGTAGAACAAGGTACTACATTCTCTATCCGTGAGGGTGGACGTACTGTTGGTTCAGGTATGGTTACAGAAATCGAAGCTTAATTCGATTTAGTTCCCAGAAGAACAATTATTTAAGTCAGACACTAAAAGAATCTTGCTTGGCAAGGTTCTTTTTTAGATATTGAACTAATACTCAATGAAAATCAAAGAGCAAACTATAATATATTGAAACTAGAATAGTACACATCTACTTCTAAAACATTGTTAGAAATCGATTTGACTGTCCTGATCGATTTGTCTTGTTCTTATTTCATTTTGTTATAGAAAGTTAGCTGCAGACTGCTCAAAACACTGTTTTTAGGTTGTAGATAGAACTGACGAAGTCAGTAACATCTATACGACAAGGCGAAGCTGACGCGGTTTGAAGAGATTTTCGAAGAGTATAATACTAGACTAAAATCAAAAAGCATTATACAATAGTAATATGAAATCAATTAAAGAAGAAATCCAAACCATCAAAACACTTTTAAAAGACTCTCGTACAGCTAAATATCATAAACACCTTCAAATCGTTCTATTTCGTCTGATGGGCAAATCTTATAAAGAGATTATAGAACTTTTATAGTGGTTTGAAATAAGATGTGAACAACTCTATCAGGAAAGTCAAACTAATTTATAGAAATATTTTAGCAGCCAAGGTGTACTGTTATAGATTCAATACACTATAGACTGTAATCAAACAACGATTTGGCGAAATGTAAAAAAATATGAGGAGTTCGGACTCGACTCTCTCCTTCAAGAAACACGTGGTGGTCGTAACCATGCATATATGACAGTTGAGGAAGAGAAAGTCTTTCTTGCCCGCCATTTGAAGGCTGCAGAGGCAGGAGAATTTGTTACAATTGATGCCTTATTTCAGGCTTATAAAAAGGAGTTAGGTCGTTCCTACACACGTGATGCCTTCTATCAACTGTTGAAGCGCCATGGTTGGCGAAATATTACGCCACGTCCAGAACATCCTAGGAAAGCAGACGCTCAAACCATTGTCGCGTCTAAAAATAAAGTCTCAATTCAAGAAGACAAGAAAGCGTTTTAAATATAGTAGACGTTTTCGTATAGGAGTAGGTTCACATGTCCATAGTCACTATATACGAGAATTTCGCTATTGTTATGGAGCTGTTGATGCCCATACAGGCGAATCATTTTTCTTAATAGCTGGTGGATGTAATACTGAGTGGATGAACGCCTTTTTAGAAGAGCTTTCACAAGCTTATCCAGATGATTATCTTTTACTCGTTATGGACAATGCTATATGGCATAAATCAAGTACCTTAAAGATTCCGACTAATATTGGTTTTACCTTTATTCCTCCATACACACCAGAGATGAACCCATTGAACAAGTGTGGAAAGAGATTCGTAAACGTGGATTTAAGAATAAAGCCTTTCGAACTTTGGAAGATGTCATACAAGGACTAGAGAAGGAGGTGATAAAGTCCATCGTTAATCGGAGATGGACTAGAATGCTTTTTGAAAGCAGATGAGTATAAAATTGAATTGCTTATAAAAAAGCTCCATACACTGGATGTGTATAGAGCAATGGGGCTTTATTTGATATAGAGTTCTTGGTTTTTTAGGACAATTTCTCGGATACTTGCAAACTTTTTAAGTTTTTTGATTTCTTCTGGATGAGTGACGAGAGTGATAACATAACCTTCCTTGCCCATACGACCAGTACGGCCAGCACGGTGTGTGTAGGTTTCGCTATCTCTAGGAATATCAAAGTTTACGACACATTCTAGGCTATCGATATCAATTCCACGAGCCAAAAGGTCAGTTGCAAGAAGCAGGGTTAGTTGGTTATCTTTAAACTTTTCTAAGATGATTTTTCTAAATTTAACATTAACATCACTAGCGAGGGAAACAGCCAATATATCACGATACTGTAGTTTTTCCTCGGCATTCCCAAGGTCTGACAGGCTATTGAAGAAGACTAGACCACGGAAATCCTCTACATGAGCCAGTTTTCGTAGCATATCCACTCGATGACGTTGGTCTACCTGCATGTAGAAATGCTGGATATTGTCCAATTTTTGATCAGAGAGATCAATAGTGCGTGTATTCGGCACAATCTTTTCTTGGTCAAACTTGGTCGTGGCACTCATGTAGACCAGTTGGTGGTCACGAGGTGCGTAGTGAGTGATTTTTTCTACAAAGTGAATCTGAGAATCATCTAGTAATTGGTCAAATTCATCCAGGATGATGGTTTCCACATTCATCATCTTGATTTTTTTAAGTTTAATGAGTTCAAAGATACGGCCAGGAGTTCCAATCAGAATTTCTGGCCCCTTTTTAAGACGTTCAATTTGTCGTTTCTGACTTGAACCTGAAAGGAAGAGTTGAGCAGTCAATCCGATAGCTTCTGCCCACGTTTTACATACATCAAAAATCTGTCCAGCAAGTTCCGTATTTGGTGCTAGAATCAAGAGTTGTTGGGCTTTTTTCTTTTGTAGTCTGAGAAGACTTGGTAGGAGATACGCTAGGGTCTTACCAGTTCCGGTTTGGCTCACTCCTAGGAGGTTTTCTCCAGCAAGAAGGGGCTCAAATAGTTGAGTTTGAATGGGGGTGAATTCTTGGAAACCGAGTTGGTCACTCAGTTCTTGCCATTCAGTCGGTAGTTTGGTTTTCATTTTTCTGCCTCAAATCTAATGCCAGCAGTCTGGCGCATGGTATATAGTAGCTCATGAACAGAGCCTGCATCATACAGCCAAGTTTGGTAGAGATTCAGATCTGGTTGCTGGATCATGTGTGCAAATGCAGCGACTTCCTCAGTCATCGTATGAGGAGCCTGTTGGATAGGAAGCTGGACTTGATTTCCTTGGTGGTCGGTAAAAATAGCTGAGCGAATATGCTCAATCGTGTTGAGAGTCAAGGTTCCATCTGTTGTATAAATCTCGCAAGGAAGATTGGAAGTGATGTTTTTTCCAGCCTTGATGTGAACTTGATAGTCTGGGTAGAAGAGGATACCATCTCCATTTAGGTCAATGCTATTGTCAAGCTGTTGAGCATGGTAAGTCGCGTCATTGGCTTTTCCAAAAAGACGAACAGCAGCATAGAGGGGATAAATCCCCAAATCCATGAGGGCTCCACCAGCAAAACGGTCTGAAAAGACATTTGGTGTTTGTCCAGTCAACAAGTCAGGCATCTTGGAAGAGTATTTGGCATAGTTGAAATCTGCTCCTAACACTTGCTTATCTGCTAAAAAGTTTTTGATAGTAGTAAAGGCTTTCTCGTGGTAATTACGAGCTGCTTCAAAGATAAAACAGTTATTTTTTTCAGCTGTTTGAATCAAATCAAACCATTCTTGTGGTTGAGTGACAGCTGGTTTTTCGAGAATAACATGTTTACCAGCAGACAAGGCAGCTTTTGCCTGAGCAAAATGTAAGGAGTTTGGACTGGCGATATAGACTAAATCAAAAGAAGATTTGAAGAAGACTTCTAATTGATCGAATAGTTGGATATTCTGATAGCGAGAAGCAAAGGTTGCTGCAGTTTCTAGTTTTCTAGAATAGATTGCGACCAGTTGGTATTCTCCACTGGTATGGGCTGCTTCTATGAAATGATGGCTGATAGCGCCAGTTCCGATGACACCTAATTTTAGCATAAATACTCCTTTTCCGATTTTAAATCCTTCTTTCATTATAACATAGATAGACGGGACTATCCAACAGAGAGGAGAAAATTTCAAATAAGCTATTAGCTTTCTTCTGAAGAAAAGCCTTCTTTTCCGAATAAATAGATAGAAGCATAGAATCTAGCAAACCTAGATTTAAAAATGTGCTATAATAGAAGGAGGAAAAGGAGGATTCTCAGACATCCGGGTATCAGCCCAACTAATGATTTGTCAATTTATCCGCGATATGCTGGACTTGCCAGCAAAAAATGTGACGATTTTGGAGGGAAGTAACATTCACGTCTTGCCTTCCATGCCCTACTCAGCGCAGGATTTCTATACTAGTATAGACGTCTTGGCGGAGTTAGATAATGGAATCCAAGTTATCATCGAAATTCAGGTTCATCATCAGAATTTTTTCATCAATCGCCTATGGGCTTATCTGTGCAGTCAGGTTAATCAAAACCTAGAAAAAATTCGCCAACGTGAAGGTGATACCCACCAGAGCTACAAACAAATCGCACCAGTATACGCTATCGCAATTGTCGATAGTAATTACTTCTCAGATGACCTAGCTTTTCATAGTTTTATAGTAAAATGAAATGAGAACAGGACAAATCGATCAGGACAATCAAATCGATTTCTAACAATGTTTTAGAAGTATAGGTCTACTATTCTAGCTTCAATCTACTAGAAATTCCATAGATAGAAAACTACATAATCTCTACAGATACGGATGTTGGAGTTGATGTAAGATGCTTTGGCTTGCTAGAGGAATTGTGGATTGCCAAATTGTATCATTGAAATTATTGCTCAAATTTGTTATGATATAAATATGAATAAAAGTAGACTAGGACGTGGCAGACACGGGAAAACGAGACATGTATTATTGGCTTTGATTGGTATTTTAGCAATTTCTATTTGCCTATTAGGCGGATTTATTGCTTTTAAGATCTACCAGCAAAAAAGTTTTGAGCAAAAGATTGAATCGCTCAAAAAAGAGAAAGATGATCAATTGAGTGAGGGAAATCAGAAGGAGCATTTTCGTCAGGGGCAAGCCGAAGTGATTGCCTATTATCCTCTCCAAGGGGAGAAAGTGATTTCCTCTGTTAGGGAGTTGATAAATCAAGATGTTAAGGACAAGCTAGAAAGTAAGGACAATCTTGTTTTCTACTATACAGAGCAAGAAGAGTCAGGTTTAAAGGGAGTCGTTAATCGTAATGTGACCAAACAAATCTATGATTTAGTTGCTTTTAAGGTTGAAGAGACTGAAAAGACCAGTCTAGGAAAGGTTCACTTAACAGAAGATGGGCAACCTTTTACACTTGACCAACTGTTTTCAGATGCTAGTAAGGCTAAGGAACAGCTGATAAAAGAGTTGACCTCCTTCATAGAGGATAAAAAAATAGAGCAAGACCAGAGTGAGCAGATTGTAAAAAACTTCTCTGACCAAGACTTGTCTGCATGGAATTTTGATTACAAGGATAGTCAGATTATCCTTTATCCAAGTCCTGTGGTTGAAAATTTAGAAGAGATAGCCTTGCCAGTATCTGCTTTCTTTGATGTTATCCAATCTTCGTACTTACTCGAAAAAGATGCGGCCTTGTACCAATCTTACTTTGATAAGAAATATCAAAAAGTTGTCGCTCTAACCTTTGATGATGGTCCAAATCCAGCAACGACCCCGCAGGTATTAGAGACCCTAGCTAAATATGATATTAAAGCGACTTTCTTTGTGCTTGGGAAAAATGTTTCTGGGAATGAGGACTTGGTGAAGAGGATAAAATCTGAAGGTCATGTTGTTGGAAACCATAGTTGGAGCCATCCGATTCTCTCGCAACTCTCTCTTGATGAAGCTAAAAAGCAGATTACTGATACTGAGGATGTGCTAACTAAAGTGCTGGGTTCTAGTTCTAAACTCATGCGTCCACCTTATGGTGCTATTACAGATGATATTCGCAATAGCTTGGATTTGAGCTTTATCATGTGGGATGTGGATAGTCTGGACTGGAAGAGTAAAAATGAAGCATCTATTTTGACAGAAATTCAGCATCAAGTAGCTAACGGCTCTATCGTTTTGATGCATGATATTCACAGTCCGACAGTCAATGCCTTGCCAAGGGTCATTGAGTATTTGAAAAATCAAGGTTATACCTTTGTGACCATACCAGAGATGCTCAATACTCGCCTAAAAGCTCATGAGCTGTACTATAGTCGTGATGAATAAGCAAGAAAAAATAGGTCTGTTAGATATTTGACAGACTTATTTTTTACAGAAGATAGTACTACTTAAAAAATGTTTTATGCTATAATTGATGAATAAAATAGAAGGAGAAGCATATGAATACCTATCAATTAAATAATGGAGTAGAAATTCCAGTATTGGGATTTGGAACTTTTAAGGCTAAGGATGGAGAAGAAGCCTATCGTGCAGTGTTAGAAGCCTTGAAGGCTGGTTATCGTCATATTGATACGGCGGCGATTTATCAGAATGAAGAAAGTGTTGGTCAAGCAATCAAAGATAGCGGAGTTCCACGTGAAGAAATGTTCGTAACTACCAAGCTTTGGAATAGTCAGCAAACCTATGAGCAAACTCGTCAAGCTTTGGAAAAATCTATAGAAAAACTGGGCTTGGATTATTTGGATTTGTATTTGATTCATTGGCCGAACCCAAAACCGCTCAGAGAAAATGACGCATGGAAAACTCGCAATGCGGAAGTTTGGAGAGCGATGGAAGACCTCTATCAAGAAGGGAAAATCCGTGCTATCGGCGTTAGCAATTTTCTTCCCCATCATTTGGATGCCTTGCTTGAAACTGCAACTATCGTTCCTGCGGTCAATCAAGTTCGCTTGGCGCCAGGTGTGTATCAAGATCAAGTCGTAGCTTACTGTCGTGAAAAGGGAATTTTATTGGAAGCTTGGGGGCCTTTTGGTCAGGGAGAACTATTTGATAGCAAGCAAGTGCAAGAAATCGCAGCAAATCACGGAAAATCGATTGCTCAGATAGCCTTGGCCTGGAGCTTGGCAGAAGGATTTTTACCACTTCCAAAATCTGTCACAACCTCTCGTATTCAAGCTAATCTTGATTGCTTTGGAATTGAACTGAGTCATGAGGAGAGAGAAACCTTAAAAACGATTGCTGTTCAATCGGGTGCTCCACGAGTTGATGATGTGGATTTCTAGAAAATCATAAAAAGAATTGTACATTATTCTAATTTTTGATATAATAGTCAGCAGGAAAGAAAGTCTTATGGCGTTCTTCAAGCGAGCTTGGGATAGTGGGAGCCAAGTAGGGCAAAATAAAGGGCTGGCGCTTTCTGTAGTATTTTCAAAAACAATGAAGTAATAAATTAGGGTGGAACCGCGTTTCTGACGCCCCTAGGTTAAATCAACCTAGGATTGTCGGACGCGGTTCTTTTGCTTATTTAGTCTATTGTGTGAAAGAAAGGAGAGCCGTGGACAACCTTTATCTTGTAAAAGACGATAGTCAACTAGCTGCATTTCGTGATTTTGTAGTAAGAAATACTGAAAAGTTGAAAGATTATCAATCTTTTTTAAAGAATGAACTTGCAGTCTGTGATTTACCGCAAGCCGTTATTTGGTCAAGTTTTAATGCTGCTACACAGATTATTAGGGAAAGCGCTGTTCCAGCCTATACAAATAATAGACGAATGGTTATGACGCCTGATTTAGCTGTATGGAAAGAGTTGTATTTGTATCAGTTGATGGACTACGAGTGTTCTCAGCAAACTCAAGCAATAGAAAGCCATTATCATTCTTTATCTGAAAATTTCCTCTTACAGATTGTAGGACATGAGTTAGCTCATTGGTCGGAGTATTTTTTAGATGATTTTGATGGTTACGACTCTTACATCTGGTTTGAAGAGGGGATGGTTGAATATATTAGTCGCAAGTATTTCTTGACAGAAGAGGAATTTCAAGCGGAAAAAATTTGTAATCAGTCTCTTGTAGAACTTTTTCAGAAGAAGTATGGTTGGCATTCATTGAATGATTTTGGTTCTTCGACTTATGATAAGAATTATGCAAGTATTTTTTACGAATACTGGCGTAGTTTTTTGACAATAGATAAGTTGGTAGAAAATCTAGGTAGTGTACAAGCGGTCTTCGATTCTTATCATTTATGGGCAAATACAGATAAAACTCTTCCCTTGTTAAATTGGTTTGTTCAGCAGAAATTAATTGAAAAAGAGATATAAAAACTAAAGGAGTAAACAATGTCTAAGAAATTAACATTTCACTGCATCAGTGGCAGAAACCTCCTTACAGTCGGGCTGCTCCACGCTCAGCACTAGAGTGCCTGAGCTAGACGCAGTACTAACTCGTCTTGCCTCGTATGATCGACGAGGCAGACTCGTGTCGCAAGAAATTATTTTTTATTAAGGAGTATTCAATGTCTAAGAAATTAACATTTCACTGCATCAGTGGCAGAAACCTCCTTACAGTCGGGCTGCTCCACGCTCAGCACTAGAGTGCCTGAGCTAGACGCAGTACTAACTCGTCTTGCCTCGTATGATCGACGAGGCAGACTCGTGTCGCAAGTAATTATTTTTTATTAAGGAGTATTCAATGTCTAAGAAATTAACATTTCAAGAAATTATTTTGACTTTGCAACAATTTTGGAATGACCAAGGTTGTATGCTTATGCAGGCTTATGATAATGAAAAAGGTGCGGGAACAATGAGTCCTTACACTTTCCTTCGTGCTATCGGACCTGAGCCATGGAATGCAGCTTATGTAGAGCCATCACGTCGTCCTGCTGACGGTCGTTATGGGGAAAACCCTAACCGTCTCTACCAACACCACCAATTCCAGGTGGTCATGAAGCCTTCTCCATCAAATATCCAAGAACTTTACCTTGAGTCTTTGGAAAAATTGGGAATCAATCCTTTGGAGCACGATATTCGTTTTGTTGAGGACAACTGGGAAAACCCATCAACTGGTTCAGCTGGTCTTGGTTGGGAAGTTTGGCTTGACGGAATGGAAATCACTCAGTTCACTTATTTCCAACAAGTCGGTGGATTGGCAACTGGCCCTGTGACTGCGGAAGTTACCTATGGTTTGGAGCGCTTGGCTTCTTACATTCAAGAAGTAGACTCTGTCTATGATATCGAGTGGGCTAATGGTGTAAAATACGGAGAAATCTTTATCCAGCCTGAGTATGAGCACTCAAAATATTCATTTGAAATTTCGGACCAAGAAATGTTGCTTGAAAACTTTGATAAGTTTGAAAAAGAAGCTGGTCGTGCATTAGAAGAAGGCTTGGTACACCCTGCCTATGACTATGTTCTCAAATGTTCACATACCTTTAATCTGCTTGACGCGCGTGGTGCCGTATCTGTAACAGAGCGTGCAGGCTATATCGCTCGTATCCGTAACTTGGCCCGTGTTGTAGCCAAAACCTTTGTTGCAGAACGCAAACGCCTAGGTTACCCACTTTTGGATGAAGAAACACGAGTTAAACTTTTAGCAGAAGACGCAGAATAGTGAGTAATACTGTACTCTAAAATCGTTAGAGGCAAGTCGAAGACTTGCTAGAGGGATATGCACCGCCGTACTGTTATGTGGGGATTTTTGAAACCTTAGGTTCAAAAATCAGTCAGCTAAATCCACTTTGATGAGATTGTTGGAAATCTTGATAAATTTAGCATTGGATTTCCATACAGACTCACAGAGTTAGTTAGCGACGTCCCCAGTACCTAAGGTGCATATCAAAAAAGATTGAAGAAAATGTAAAGGAAAAAACATGACAAAAAACTTATTAGTAGAACTCGGTCTTGAAGAATTACCAGCCTATGTTGTCACACCAAGTGAAAAACAACTAGGCGAAAAAATGGCAGCCTTCCTCAAGGAAAACCGCCTGTCTTTTGAAGCCATTCAAACCTTCTCAACACCACGTCGTTTGGCTGTTCGTGTGACTGGTTTATCAGACAAACAGTCTGATTTGACAGAAGATTTCAAGGGACCAGCAAAGAAAATTGCCTTGGATAGTGATGGAAACTTCACCAAAGCAGCTCAAGGATTTGTCCGTGGGAAAGGTTTGACTGTTGAAGATATCGAATTCCGTGAAATCAAGGGTGAAGAATATGTCTATGTCACTAAGGAAGAAGTTGGTCAATCAGTTGAAGCCATTGTTCCTGGTGTTGTAGATGTCTTGAAGTCATTGACTTTCCCTGTCAGCATGCACTGGGCTGGAAATAGCTTTGAATACATCCGCCCTGTTCACACTTTAACTGTTCTCTTGGATGAGCAAGAGTTTGACTTGGATTTCCTTGATATCAAGGGAAGTCGTGTGAGCCGTGGCCATCGTTTCTTGGGGAAAGAAACCAAAATTCAGTCAGCATTGAGCTATGAAGAAGACCTTCGTAAGCAGTTTGTAATCGCAGATCCATGTGAACGTGAGCAAATGATTGTTGACCAAATCAAGGAAATTGAGGCAAAACATGGTGTACGTATCGAAATTGATGCGGATTTGCTGAATGAAGTCTTGAATTTGGTTGAATACCCAACTGCCTTCATGGGAAGTTTTGATGCTAAATACCTTGAAGTTCCAGAAGAAGTCTTGGTGACTTCTATGAAGGAACACCAGCGTTACTTTGTTGTTCGTGATCAAGATGGAAAACTCTTGCCAAACTTCATTTCTGTTCGTAACGGAAACGCAGAGCGTTTGAAAAATGTCATCAAAGGAAATGAAAAAGTCTTGGTAGCCCGCTTGGAAGACGGAGAATTCTTCTGGCGTGAAGACCAAAAATTGGTGATTTCAGATCTTGTTGAAAAATTAAACAATGTCACCTTCCATGAGAAGATTGGTTCCCTTCGTGAACACATGATTCGTACGGGTCAAATCACTGTACTTTTGGCAGAAAAAGCTGGTTTGTCAGTGGATGAAACAGTTGACCTTGCTCGTGCAGCAGCCATTTACAAGTTTGACTTGTTGACAGGTATGGTTGGTGAATTTGACGAACTCCAAGGAATTATGGGTGAAAAATACACCCTTCTTGCTGGTGAAACTCCAGCGGTGGCAGCTGCTATTCGTGAACACTACATGCCTACATCAGCTGAAGGAGAACTTCCAGAGAGCAAGGTCGGCGCAGTTCTAGCCATTGCAGACAAATTGGATACGATTTTGAGTTTCTTCTCAGTAGGATTGATTCCATCAGGTTCTAATGACCCTTATGCCCTTCGTCGTGCAACTCAAGGTGTGGTTCGTATCTTGGATGCCTTTGGTTGGCACATTGCTATGGATGAGCTGATTGATAGCCTTTATGCATTGAAATTTGACAGTTTGACTTATGAAAATAAAGCAGAGGTTATGGACTTTATCAAGGCTCGTGTTGATAAGATGATGGGCTCTACTCCAAAAGATATCAAGGAAGCAGTTCTTGCAGGTTCAAACTTTGTTGTGGCAGATATGTTGGAAGCAGCAAGTGCTCTCGTAGAAGTAAGCAAGGAAGAAGATTTTAAACCATCTGTTGAATCACTTTCTCGTGCCTTTAACCTGGCTGAGAAGGCAGAAGGGGTTGCTACAGTTGATTCAGCACTATTTGAGAATGACCAAGAAAAAGCTTTGGCAGAAGCAGTAGAAACACTCGTTTTATCAGGACCTGCAAGTCAGCAATTGAAACAACTCTTTGCGCTTAGCCCAGTCATTGATGCTTTCTTTGAAAATACTATGGTAATGGCTGAAGATCAGGCTGTCCGTCAAAATCGTTTGGCAATCTTGTCACAACTAACCAAGAAAGCAGCTAAGTTTGCTTGTTTTAACCAAATTAACACTAAATAAAATTTGATAAACGGGCTTTATCTTATTACAGAGGAGAAGAAATGGATCCGAAAAAAATTGCTCGTATCAATGAGCTTGCTAAAAAGAAAAAAACAGAAGGCTTAACACCAGAAGAAAAAGTGGAACAAGCCAAACTACGTGAGGAGTACATCGAAGGTTATCGCCGCGCTGTTCGTCACCATATTGAAGGAATCAAAATTGTGGACGAAGAAGGAAACGATGTTACACCAGAAAAACTACGCCAAGTACAACGTGAAAAAGGATTACATGGCCGTAGTCTTGATGACCCAAATTCATAATATGTATTCTATCTTTTAACAAAGATAGATGAAACGATAACAAAGAGACTAGCAGTTTGTGTTTGCTAGTCTTTTTTCGCTAAAAAAGGAACCATAATGGTTCCTAAAAACTATTATTAGTAACTTGCACCGGCTGTAGCATCTGCGCCACCACCGTGGCCTCCAGCATCACCTGCATCAGAAGCTCCAGATGTTGCATCTGCATCGCCGTGACCATGTCCGCCAGCAGGAGCAAATGGTCCGCTACCACCCACCAAACGTTGACCAGTCTCTTTTAGGTACCAGTCAAGCCATGGTTGGAAGTTAAAGACGATTTCATTGATACCAGCGTATGATCCATCAGGATAGTACATTGCTTGGTAGTTGTGAGTGTTGATAACACCTGCAGGAGAACCTGGAACGATCGTACGGACGTATTCTTGGTTTCCGTTGCGAAGTGTTCCGATAACCCACTCTACGTTCTTCATACGTGCTGGTGGAAGAGAACCATGAACAGTCGACATACGGCTACCTGATTGAGGTGGTACACGTTTAGCGAACATAGTGTCTGGATCTTGGTGAGCGTTGTTGTAGTAGAGGAATTGGTTGTTGTCGTCAGCGTATGTCAATTCAAATGGCATAGCTTTCAAGAACATATCAATTTGGTTAACTGTTAGGATACCGTGGTCCAATTTGACATAGGTATCACCAGAAACAGCACCAGTGATTGCTGCAACTTTTTCTACCCATTCTGGATCGTCAGGGTCAACTTCTGTGATGGTTGTAGCGATTGGTTTTCCACAATCCAAGTCTTCTGATTCGATTGGTTTTGGTTTTTTCAATTTCGAAACGACTCCTACGTATTTAACAAAGTTATCTAAGCAAGTTTCAAGGAATTTAACAGTGCCTTCGTTGGTGATATTTCCGTTGTTATCAAAAGCTTCCTTAGCTTTACCAAGAAGGAATTCGTTACCTGGAAGCGTGTAGGCATTAACACCTGGAGCATCAAGGATTTTACGAAGGTGAACTTGAGCACGTGATGTTCCTTGGTCATAGTATGATGCACCCACAATCATAACAGGCTTGTTTTCAAATGGATGAACTTCGTATGAAAGCCATTCAAGTACAGATTTGAGTGAAGCTGAGATAGTGTGGTTGTGCTCAGGAGTGGCGATAATGACACCATCAGCACGTGTAATCTTGTTATACAAGAAACGCAATTGGAAGCTTTCGTCCCATTTTTCGTCTTGGTTAAACATTGGAACTTCGTCGATTTCAAGTACTTCTAATTCAAATTTGAATTTGAAATTGCGACGGATAAATTCCAAGAGTTTGCGGTTATATGATTGATCGTAGTTTGATCCAACAAGTCCAACAAATTTCATTCTTTCGGTCTCCTATCTTACAAATTTTCCCAGTCAAAGTCTTCAGCATCTTTGCGAAGCAATTCTTGCGCATTGCGCAATTTCTCAGTAATCTTCACGAAGATACGGAAGTCATCAAAGATGGCATCCAATTTCTTGATAACATCAAGGTCAACCAAGTCGCCACTTGGGTTAAATGCTTGAAGAGAGTGTGAGAGCAAGAATTCATCTGGAAGAACATTTGCCTTGATTTCAGGAGCATTCAAGATTTGACGAAGTTGCAATTGGGCACGAGATGAACCAAGCGTACCGTAAGAAGCACCTGTAATCATGATTGGTTTGTTCAAAAGTGGGTAAATACCATAAGACAACCAAGCAAGAGCGCTCATCAAAACAGCTGGAATAGAGTGATCATACTCAGGAGTACCGATAATAACGCCATCTGCCTCTTCGATTTTAGCAGCAATTTCCAATATTTCAGCAGGTACTTGCTTGTCAGCTGGTTTGTTGAAGACAGGAATGGCCTTGATTTCAACAAGTTCAATTTCAGCTTTGTCAGCAAAGTGTTTTTGCATGTATTGAAGCAATTGACGGTTTGTAGAACGTTTTGAATTTGTTCCAACAATAGCAATAAGTTTTAACATGAGATTTCCTTTCTCTTTTTACATAATACAATTTTAAAATTCCATTGAAACAATTGTCTCTATAGAGTAGGAATTCCTGAAGAACAGCTTAGGTGGCCTTCTTTATCGATGAGGATGACTTCGATGCCCTCCAAACTTTCGACTTGCCAGAGGATAGAAGCAGGTCTTTCTCCAAAGAGTCGAGTCGTCCAGATTTCGCCATCGACTGATTTATCAGAGATGATTGTTAGACTCGCTAGTTCCGTTTCAACAGGATATCCTGTTTGACTGTCAAAAATGTGATGGTAATCTTGTCCATCGACGGTCAGGTGACGTTCATAAATGCCTGAAGTCACGACAGATTTATTGACAACAGGGATGGTCATTAAATGATTTCCCCTAGGATTGGCTGGGTCTTGAATCCCGATTTGCCATGGGTTATCCCCTCTTGCCTGATTTTTTCCAATGGTCAGGATATTCCCTCCCAGATTGATCAAGGCAGAAGTCACCCCCTCTTTCCTAAGAAATTGGGCAACCTTATCCGCACTGTATCCTTTGGCTAAACAACCTAGATCGATCTTCATTCCTTTCTGTTTTAAAAACACAGTAGAAGTAGAAGAATCTAACTCGATACCATGAGGATTGATTAGAGGCAGCACCGATTCAATTTCTTGAGGCTGGGCGACCTTGGCATCTGAAAAACCGATACGCCAGGTTTGAATTAAGGGACCAATGCTGATATTGAGGTGGCTAGAGAGCGCTAGGCTATGCTCTAACCCAAGTGAAATCAGCTCAAACAGGTCTGGATGAACTGTGACGGGGGATATTCCTGCTTGATAATTGATTTCCATCAACTCAGATTCTTGACTATTGGCGTTGAAGCGGTATTCAAGCTCTTTGAGCAAGTCAAAGGATTTTTGGAGAAAGATATCGGCTTGCTCATCCACTAATGAAATAGTGATAGTAGTCCCCATTAGCCGTTCAGAATGTGAACGAAGAGTCAAGCTACCAACTCCTTTCTCTTATAGAAAATAAGTTGCAATATCAAATAATCATCTAAATTGAAGCCCTTACATTTTATTTTCATGTTATTATAATACCATAAAGTTAGAATTTTCACAAACAAAATTTGGAAAAAGTCAAGAAATATGCTCATAAAATTCATGAGGCTTGAAAACAGGATAAATGGGGAATTATTTTTGATAAAAAATGCTGAAATAATAGTACCCCCCTTGTAAACGCTAACGGTAAATGGTATACTAGTAAAGTAAATTTAGAATGAAGGCAGGAAATTTTTTATGAGTAAAATCGTTGTAGTCGGTGCTAACCACGCTGGTACAGCATGTATCAATACCATGTTGGATAATTTTGGAAATGAGAACGAAATTGTTGTATTTGACCAAAACTCTAACATCTCTTTCCTAGGATGTGGAATGGCTCTTTGGATTGGTGAACAAATTGACGGTGCTGAAGGCTTGTTCTATTCTGATAAAGACAAATTAGAAGCTAAAGGTGCTAAGGTTTATATGAATTCACCAGTTCTTTCAATCGACTATGATAACAAAGTGGTTACAGCAGAAGTTGAAGGAAAAGAACACAAAGAATCATACGAGAAATTGATTTTCGCTACAGGTTCTACACCAATCTTGCCACCAATCGAAGGTGTTGAAATTGTTAAAGGAAACCGCGAATTTAAAGCAACTCTTGAAAACGTACAATTCGTGAAATTGTACCAAAATGCTGAAGAAGTTATCAATAAACTTTCTGACAAGAGCCAACATCTCGACCGTATCGCCGTTGTTGGTGGTGGTTACATCGGTGTTGAACTTGCTGAAGCCTTTGAACGTCTTGGAAAAGAAGTTGTCCTTGTTGATATCGTTGATACTGTCTTGAACGGTTACTATGACAAAGACTTCACACAAATGATGGCGAAGAACTTGGAAGATCACAACATCCGCTTGGCTCTAGGTCAAACTGTTAAAGCAATCGAAGGTGATGGTAAAGTTGAACGCTTGATTACTGACAAAGAAAGCTTTGACGTGGATATGGTTATCCTTGCAGTTGGTTTCCGTCCAAACACAGCCCTTGCTGATGGTAAGATCGAACTCTTCCGCAACGGTGCCTTCCTTGTAGACAAGAAACAAGAAACATCTATCCCAGGCGTTTACGCTGTTGGTGACTGTGCGACTGTTTATGACAATGCTCGTAAAGATACAAGCTATATCGCTCTTGCTTCAAATGCTGTTCGCACTGGTATCGTTGGTGCCTACAACGCTTGTGGACATGAATTGGAAGGAATCGGTGTTCAAGGTTCAAATGGTATCTCAATCTACGGTCTTCACATGGTTTCAACTGGTTTGACTCTTGAAAAAGCGAAAGCTGCTGGTTACAACGCAACTGAAACAGGCTTTAACGATCTTCAAAAACCAGAATTCATGAAACATGACAACCATGAAGTAGCAATTAAGATTGTCTTTGACAAAGATAGCCGTGAAATTCTTGGTGCCCAAATGGTTTCACATGATATTGCAATTAGCATGGGAATCCACATGTTCTCACTTGCTATCCAAGAGCATGTGACAATTGATAAATTGGCATTGACAGACCTCTTCTTCTTGCCACACTTCAATAAACCATACAACTACATCACAATGGCTGCCCTTACGGCTGAAAAATAAAAATGAATGAGCTATCTGGCCTTAAGTTAAGGTCAGATAGTTTTTAGCCAATCTGTCCCCATACAATTATAGTTTTTTTATCTTGTGCTTCATTCTGTTCTGACTTAAAATGAAAAGGTAGCTACCAATACAAATGATGAGGATAAAACAAATGACTGAAAATCGTTATGAACTAAATAAAAATTTGGCACAGATGCTCAAGGGTGGTGTTATTATGGATGTGCAGAATCCTGAACAGGCTCGTATCGCAGAAGCTGCTGGTGCGGCAGCTGTGATGGCCTTGGAACGAATTCCGGCTGATATTCGTGCAGCTGGAGGAGTTTCCCGCATGAGCGACCCAAAGATGATTAAGGAAATCCAAGAAGCGGTTAGTATTCCAGTAATGGCTAAGGTCAGAATCGGGCATTTTGTTGAAGCTCAGATTTTAGAGGCTATTGAAATTGATTATATCGACGAGAGTGAAGTTCTATCTCCAGCTGATGACCGTTTCCATGTGGACAAGAAAGAATTCCAAGTTCCTTTTGTCTGTGGTGCTAAGGATTTGGGTGAAGCCTTGCGTCGTATCGCTGAAGGTGCTTCCATGATTCGTACCAAAGGAGAACCAGGGACAGGGGATATCGTCCAAGCTGTTCGTCATATGCGTATGATGAATCAGGAAATTCGCCGCATTCAAAACTTACGTGAGGACGAGCTTTATGTTGCTGCCAAGGATTTGCAAGTCCCTGTAGAATTGGTCCAATATGTTCATGAACATGGAAAATTGCCAGTTGTAAATTTCGCTGCTGGAGGTGTTGCAACGCCAGCAGATGCTGCGTTAATGATGCAATTAGGGGCAGAGGGGGTCTTTGTCGGTTCAGGTATTTTCAAGTCAGGAGATCCTGTTAAACGAGCGAGTGCCATTGTTAAGGCTGTGACTAACTTCCGTAATCCTCAAATCCTAGCTCAAATCTCTGAAGATTTAGGAGAAGCCATGGTTGGTATTAATGAAAATGAAATCCAAATTCTCATGGCTGAACGAGGAAAATAGATGAAAATTGGAATATTGGCCTTGCAAGGGGCCTTTGCAGAACATGCAAAAGTGCTAGATCAATTAGGTGTCGAGAGTGTAGAACTCAGAAATCTAGATGATTTTCAGCAAGATCAGAGTGACTTGTCGGGTTTGATTTTGCCTGGTGGTGAGTCTACAACCATGGGCAAGCTCTTACGTGACCAGAACATGCTACTTCCCATCCGAGAAGCCATTCTATCTGGCTTACCAGTGTTTGGGACCTGTGCGGGCTTAATTTTGCTGGCTAAGGAAATCACTTCTCAGAAAGAGAGTCATCTAGGAACTATGGATATGGTGGTCGAGCGTAATGCTTATGGGCGCCAATTAGGAAGTTTCTACACGGAAGCAGAATGTAAGGGAGTTGGCAAGATTCCAATGACCTTTATCCGTGGTCCGATTATCAGTAGTGTTGGTGAGGGTGTAGAAATTCTAGCAACAGTGAACAATCAAATTGTTGCAGCCCAAGAAAAAAATATGTTGGTAAGTTCTTTTCATCCAGAATTGACTGATGATGTGCGCTTGCACCAGTACTTTATCAATATGTGTAAAGAAAAAAGTTGAGATTGAATTTCTCAACTTTTTTACATGTAATAAACAATAGCGATGTATTGGAGTACGGACGCAGCTAGGATAAAGAGATGCCAAATCATGTGGAAATAAGGTTTTTTCTTGGCATAAAATCCAGCTCCAACTGTATAACAGAGTCCGCCAGTTACCATGAGACTCCAGAAAACGGGTGTCGTTTGATTGATAATGGCAGGAATGATAGCCAGAACCAACCAGCCCATAATCAGGTAAAGAGCAAGGCTAAATTTCTCATTGACCTTTTTAGCAAAGATTTTATAGAGAATACCAAAGATGGTCGTTCCCCATTGGATGACAATAATCAGATAGCCAAACCAGTTATTCATCAAGGTCAAGACAACGGGCGTGTATGAGCCGGCAATGGCAACGTAAATCATAGAATGGTCAATGATTCGCAAAACATATTTGTGGGTCGAACCATAGGCCATAGAGTGATAAATGGTGGATGATAGGAACATGAGAAAGAGACTGATGACGAAAATGGAAACGCCGATAGAGGATAAAAATCCGTGTGCTTCATAACTATAGATGGATGAAATAGGCAGCAAGATAAGCATGATGACTGCACCCACAGCATGGGTCACGCTATTAGCAATCTCCTCTCCAAAACTGAGTTGTTTGCTGAGTTTAAGACTAGTGTTCATTGGATTACCTCCTCTTGAGTATGATCGATTAAGTCTAGAGTTTGATGATAGAGTTTAACGGTTTGGCAGCTGGTTTGGATAATAGGGTTAGCTGGGTCAATTCCTTGGTTCATGTAGTCCACAAAAGCATCGTAGAGTTGGTCTGAACTTGCTTGAGTTTGTAGAGTATTAAGTGTCTGGGCTATTTCTTGAATAGAAAATACAGACTTGAGGGTTGTGATAGCAATCAAACGGGCAATCTGTTGGCGTTGGTATTTTTTTTTGTCAGGCTTTGTCAGGTAACCATTTTTCACATAATTGTTGACCATAGATGCTGTTAGGCCCTTGTCTTTATTAGGAGAGATAGGGGCGCAGACCTGATTGACATAGAGCAAAACCTGGTCCAGATAGAGGTCAATGTTTGGAATTTCTGCCCATTTTGGGTAGGAAAAGGTAGTTTTCATTTTCAACTCCTTTTTATATAGTTTTGATAACTAGATTATAAAATAACAAAAACACAAAGTCAAGTTTTAACTGCTTGTAGAAATACTTAAATTATGCTATGATGGGAGAAACTAGTCAGAAATGAGGAAAAAAGATGGAAATTCGTTTAGCTTTTCCAAATGAAGTAGATGCCATCATGCAGGTGATGGAGGATGCCAAAAAATGTTTAGCAGATGCTGGTAGTGATCAGTGGCAAAATGGCTATCCAAATGCAGATGTTATTATCGATGATATCATCTCAGGGCAAGCCTACGTAGCCTTGGAAGAGGGAGAACTGCTAGCCTATGCTGCTGTGACCAAGAGTCCAGAGGAGGCCTATGAAGCTATTTATGAGGGAAACTGGCAAGCTGGAGAGTCAGAGTATCTAGTCTTTCACCGTATTGCTGTGGCAACAGATGTGCAGGGAAAAGGAGTTGCTCAAACCTTCTTAGAGGGCTTGATTGAAGGTTTTGATTATCTTGATTTTCGCTCAGATACGCATGCTGAAAACAAGGTTATGCAACATATTTTTGAAAAACTTGGTTTTAAACAAGTTGGTAAGGTGCCAGTAGATGGCGAACGCTTGGCCTATCAAAAATTAAAGAAATAATGCAAAAGAAGTATGTAAAAATACTCTACTCCTCACCAATTGGTATTCTATCACTTGTAGCTGATGACCATTATTTGTATGGAATTTGGGTTCAGGAGCAGAAGCATTTTGAGAGGGGACTAGGAGATGAAACGATAGAAGAAGTTGTTAGTCATCCTATTTTAGACCCAGTTATTGCTTGCTTAGATGATTACTTTAAAGGCAAGCCTCAGGATTTATCCAACTTGCTCTTGGCGCCAATCGGAACGAATTTTGAAAAGAGAGTTTGGGACTATTTACAGGGCATTCCTTATGGTCAGACAGTGACCTATGGACAAATTGCTCAAGACCTGCAAGTGGCTTCTGCTCAAGCAATTGGTGGAGCAGTGGGACGCAATCCTTGGTCTATCCTAGTACCTTGTCATCGTGTGTTGGGAGCAGGCAAGCGTCTGACAGGTTATGCTGCAGGAGTGGAAAAGAAAGCTTGGCTCTTGGAGCATGAAGGAGTAGATTTTAAAGATAGAAATAATAGAAGGAGAAGCACATGTTAGAATTTATCGAATATCCCAAATGTTCAACTTGTAAAAAAGCAAAACAAGAATTAAATCAATTAGGTGTGGACTATAAAGCCGTCCATATCGTGGAAGAAACACCTAGCCAAGAAGTCATTTTGAATTGGCTAGAAACCTCAGGATTTGAATTGAAGCAATTTTTCAACACCAGTGGTATCAAATACCGTGAATTAGGGCTAAAAGATAAGGTAGGAAGTTTGTCAAACCAAGAAGCGGCTGAGTTGCTAGCAAGTGACGGTATGTTGTTAAAACGGCCCATTTTAGTAGAAAATGGAACCGTTAAGCAAATCGGTTATCGAAAATCTTATGAAGAACTGGGACTGAAATAGTTTTTATCTATCTCTTTGATAGATAAAATATATAACTTCCCTGTTTCAAAGTATGATAAACTAGTAGGTAGACAAAGTCTGTATCTGACCGTAGCAAATAATTTCATTGACGGCAGAAGCATGGTAGAATGAATCATTATCAGAAGAGGATGTTTTTATGAATGTTACAACGATTTTAGCATCAGATTGGTACCAAAACTTGATGCAATTGATTCCGGATGGCAAGCTGTTTAGCCTACGTTCGGTCTTTGATGGAATCCCTAGAATTGTCCAACAACTTCCAACAACAATTATGTTGACAATTGGTGGTGCCCTTTTTGGCTTGGTTTTGGCGCTTCTTTTTGCCATTGTGAAGATCAATCGTGTCAAGATTTTATATCCCTTGCAGGCCTTCTTTGTTAGTTTCTTAAAAGGGACACCGATTTTGGTGCAACTCATGTTGACCTACTACGGAATCCCTTTGGCTTTGAAAGCCCTCAATCAGCAATGGGGAACTGGTCTCAATATCAATGCGATTCCAGCTGCAGCTTTTGCGATTGTCGCCTTTGCCTTTAATGAGGCAGCTTATGCTAGTGAAACCATTCGTGCAGCCATTCTCTCAGTTAATCCTGGTGAGATTGAGGCGGCACGCAGTCTGGGTATGACCCGAGCGCAAGTTTATCGACGAGTGATTATTCCTAATGCAGCGGTGGTAGCTACTCCAACCTTGATTAATTCCCTCATCGGTTTGACCAAGGGAACATCTCTAGCTTTTAGTGCGGGTGTTGTGGAAGTCTTTGCCCAAGCTCAGATTCTAGGTGGAGCTGATTATCGCTATTTTGAACGCTTCATCTCCGTTGCCCTTGTTTATTGGGTAGTCAATATCGGAATTGAAAGCCTCGGTCGTTTCATCGAGAGAAAAATGGCTATTTCTGCACCTGATACAGTGCAAACAGATGTGAAAGGAGACCTTCGTTAATGATTAAGATTTCGAATTTAAGCAAATCCTTTTCAGGACAGACTGTCTTGGATCATCTGGACTTGGATATTCAAAAAGGGGAAGTTGTAGCCTTGATTGGTTCTTCAGGAGCTGGAAAATCAACCTTTCTTCGCAGTCTCAATTATCTTGAAACACCTGACAGTGGCTCTATTCAGATTGATGGTTTTTCAGTTGATTTTTCTAAAATCACTCAAGAAGAAATCCTTGCCCTACGCCGTAAGTTGTCTATGGTTTTCCAACAGTTTAATTTGTTTGAACGCCGAACAGCACTTGATAATGTGAAAGAAGGCTTGGTTGTTGTCAAGAAATTATCTGACCAAGAAGCGACTAAGATTGCCAAGGAAGAGTTGGCTAAGGTTGGGCTTTCGGACCGTGAAAACCATTATCCTCGCCATTTATCAGGTGGACAGAAGCAACGGGTTGCCCTAGCGCGTGCGCTTGCTATGAAACCAGATGTTTTGCTCTTAGACGAACCAACTTCAGCCCTTGACCCAGAATTGGTCGGTGAAGTAGAAAAGTCTATTGCAGATGCTGCTAAGTCAGGTCAAACCATGATTTTGGTTAGTCATGACATGTCCTTTGTAGCCCAAGTTGCTGATAAGATTCTCTTCTTAGATAAGGGGAAAATCATCGAGTCTGGAACACCGGATGAGATTATCCACACCCCTAAAGAAGAGCGGACAAAAGAATTCTTCGCTAGTTACAAACGGACTTATATTTGATATAATAGATAAAGGAAAACTCAGTTAGTTGGACTAGCTGAGTTTACTCTTTAAAAAAGATAGAAATGAGAGAAATCATGCTACTGCAACTATTTTCTTTATATTTCGAGAGTTTGATCTTGACCACCATCCTTGTTCTGATTTTTTTAGGGATTTGGATTGGTCTGAGAGCCATGTCGGGAGTTGATAAGACAGCCAAGGCTCGCCAAGCCCATCTCTATGATATGATTATGATTGGAGTCTTGGTTGTCCCAGTATTATCCTTTGCGGTTATGAGTTTAATTCTTGTTTTCAAGGCATAATCCTTGCGTGATTGACAAGAAAGAGTTAGAATAAAGATAGTTACAACAAGAAAGAAGGAATCTATATGTACGATACTATTATTATCGGTGCTGGACCTGCAGGGATGACTGCGGCCTTGTATGCTGCTCGAAGCAATCTAAAAGTAGCTTTGATTGAAGGTGGTCTGCCAGGTGGTCAGATGAATAATACATCTGATATCGAAAATTACCCAGGATACGCTAATATTAGTGGACCTGAATTGGCTGAAAAGATGTTTGAACCACTTGAAAATCTTGGTGTGGAGCACATTTATGGTTATGTTGAAAATGTCGAAGACCATGGTGATTTTAAGAAAGTGATGACTGATGACCAAACATATGAAACACGTACAGTTATCGTAGCAACTGGTTCTAAACACCGTCCTTTGGGAGTGCCTGGAGAAGAAGAACTGAACAGTCGTGGTGTTTCTTACTGTGCTGTGTGTGATGGTGCTTTCTTCCGTGACCAAGATTTATTGGTAGTTGGTGGTGGAGATTCAGCTGTTGAAGAAGCCCTCTTCTTGACTCGTTTTGCTAAGACTGTTACCATTGTTCACCGTCGTGACCAACTTCGTGCCCAAAAGGTTTTACAAGATCGCGCCTTTGCGAATGAAAAAATCAGCTTTATCTGGGATTCTGTAGTAAGGGAAATCAAGGGTGAAAACCGAGTAGAATCAGTCGTATTTGAAAATGTGAAAACAGGTCAAGTGACAGAACAAGCCTTCGGTGGTGTCTTTATCTATGTTGGATTGGACCCTCTTAGCGATTTTGTTAAAGAATTGAATATCCAAGATCAGGCAGGATGGATTGTGACAGATAACCACATGAAAACTGCAGTCGACGGTATCTTTGCAGTTGGAGATGTTCGCTTGAAAGACCTTCGCCAAGTAACAACAGCAGTTGGAGATGGAGCTATCGCTGGTCAAGAAGCCTATAAATTCATTACAGAACATAGTTAATCATAAAAAAGTTTCCAATCAGATGACTGGAAACTTTTTTATAGTCTATTTCGGAAAACTTCGTACATGAGAATGGCCGCAGCAACACTGGCATTAAGGCTTTGAACATGTCCATTCATCGGAATGGTAATCATTTCATCGACCTGTTTTTTTATGTTGCTAGAGATACCTTTTCCTTCATTTCCAATGATGAGGGCGATTTTCCCTTTTGTATTCCACTTGTGGCAAGGAGTACCGTTCATATCCGTTCCAAAGGTCCAGAAACCTTCATCCTTGAGTTTATCTAAGGTTTGACTGAGGTTGGTTACTCGGGCAATTGGAACGTGTTCAATAGCACCTGTGGCTGTTTTGGCAACGACAGGAGTTACTCCGACAGCACGGTGCTTGGGAATGATGACACCTGAAACATTGGTCGCATCGGCTGTTCGCAAGATAGAACCCAGATTATGGGGATCGGTTAGACCATCTAGAATCAATAGAAGTGAATTTTCTTCTTGGCGTGTTTTTGCAAGGATGTAATCTAGCTCGCTATAGGCAAATTCAGACACTCGTAGAACAAAACCTTGATGAACAGCACCTTCAGTCATCTCAGAGAGATTTTTTTTTGATGTCCAAGAAATGGACACCTTCTTTTCTGTAGCTAGTTCCTTGACTTTCTCAACATTCTTACCTCGGAGATCTTCTTGGAGGTAGAGTTTGTTTCCTGTATTTGCAAGGAGGGCTTCGGTAACGGCGTGGACACCATAGACAATATCATTTGTTTTCATGCCTCTATTATAACACAAAACCCCGTCTTGCAACGGGATTTTCTTTATTCAAGAATCAGTAAACCATCTTTAACTGCAAATGGGTCTTTTTCATTGATGCGATCGTAAAACATGATACCGTTAATGTGGTCAATTTCATGCTGAACAACAATGGAGTTGTAGCCTTTGAGTTTGATACGGTGTTTTTCTCCATCTTTGTCAAAGTAGTCAACAGTAACGCGGGCATGGCGAACAACATAGCCAGGCACGTTACGGTCAACAGACAGGCAACCTTCTCCTTCGCCAAGAGCAGCATCTTGAACAGAGTGAGAGACGATTTTTGGATTGTACATAATGCCTTCCAAATCGTAGGCTTCCTGTGGAGTTTCGCCTTCTTCAACAATATTAGGTACCAAAACAGCGATAATGCGTTTTGAGATATCTAACTGGGGAGCAGCCAGTCCAACACCACCGCGGAGTCCCATTTTTTCAGCCATGACAGGATCTTGGGAATGTTTAAGGAATTGCATCATCTTTTCGCCTAGGATGATTTCCTGGTCAGATAGGGGGAAAGTGACTTCCTCAGCAATCGCGCGTAGAGTAGGATTCCCTTCACGGATAATATCGTTCATATCAATTAAGTGAGCAGCTTTTGTAATACGTTCTATTGCAGACATTTTCTCTCCTTATATTATGTTTAGTGCAGTTAACTACTGCCAAAGCCCAAGTGGTATACTTGGAATAAGCCACTGTGGATTAGTTCATTTCCTTTCATTACCTCTACATGATATCACAAAATGACAAGAATTGAAAGCATTATGGCATTTAGGATTTATAGAAAATAGATGGGAAGTTCAATTCAATTGTGAAAGAAATACTTATCTGTGATATAATAAAAAGAAAAGGCTTGCATAAGAAAGTAGGGAGAATGAAGATACAAAGAAGACAAAATCGAAATCAGGGTGGTTTAGCTTTTCGTTTTATGAAGGGCTTGGTAAACTTTTTAGGAGTTATCGCAAGTGGAGCAATAAGGGATTTGTGGCGATACTCTTGCTAGCAGTTGGTTTATCAATGGGCTTGGTCTTGTTGTTTGAAAGCTTCCAAGGAATCCCTTGACTAGTCAAAAACGAGATACTATTTCTCAAGAGGGGACTAAGCAAAAGTCTCAGGAGTAGGAAGAGGAAAAAACTGCCAGAATTATGGCCCACGGGGATTTGCTCTACCACGATGGACTTTTCTTTTCAGCTAAAAAAGAAGACGGTACCTATGACTTTCATGAAAATTTTGAGTATGTGACTCCTTGGCTCAAGCAAGCAGATTTAGCTATTGGTGATTTTGAAGGAACCATTAATAAGGATCATTATTTAGCGGGTTATCTTCTCTTTAATGCTCCTGTTGAAGTTATGGATGCTATTAAGGAAGCAGGTTATCATGTGCTGGATTTAGCTCATAATCATATTTTGGATTCGCAAATTGAGGGAGTTATTTCAATGGCCGATATTATTGAGAAAGCTGGAATCACTCCAATCGGAGTTTATACGCACGAACCACGTGATCAGGCTCCGCTGGTCATTAAGGAAGTGAATGCTATCAAGGTTGCATTGTTAGCCTATTCCTATGGTTTCAATGGAATTGAGCAGTATATTTTTCAGGAAGACTATAATCGTTATCTTTCAGATTTAAACGAAGATAAGATAAAGGCTGAAGTTGAACGGGCAGAGAAGGAAGCAGATATCACCATTATCATGCCTCAGATGGGTGTTGAGTATCGATTGGAACCAACTGAAGAACAAAAAGCTCTTTATCACAAGATGATCGATTGGGGAGCGGATATTATCTTTGGAGGGCATCCTCACGTTGTTGAACCATCTGAAACGGTTGAAAAAGATGGAGATAAGAAACTCATTATCTATTAAATGGGGAACTTCATTTCCAATCAACGGATTGAATCTATGGGAGATGAAGAGAATGCTAAGTGGACTGAACGTGGTGTTCTCATGGATGTCACCATCAAGAAGAAGGATGGAAAAACAACTATCGGAACAGCTAAAGCTCATCCTACTTAGGTCAATCGAACACCAAAGGGAACCTTTTCACCAGAAGGATATCCCTTGTATCATTACCAAACTTATATTTTGGAAGATTTTATAGAGGATGGCAGTCATTGTGACCAGTTAGATGAAGCGACTAAGGAACGAATTGATACAGCCTATAAAGAAATGAATGAACATGTGGGATTGAAGTGGTATTAGCTTGAATCCAGAGGAAAGTAAATGATGATTAAGGTAATTGCGACAGATATGGATGGGACCTTGCTGGATGCTAGAGGTCAGCTTGATCTCCCACGATTGGAAAAGATTTTAGATCAGTTGGATCAAAGGGGCATTCGTTTTGTCATTGCGACGGGCAATGAAATTCACCGCATGAGACAACTACTGAGTCCCTTGGTGGATCGAGTGGTTCTGGTTGTTGCTAATGGCGCTCGTATTTTTGAAAACAATGAATTGATTCAGGCTCAGACATGGGATGACGCCATTGTCAACAAGGCTTTGACTCATTTCAAGGTTCGAGCGTGTCAGGACCAGTTTGTTGTAACGGGGATGAAGGGTGATTTTGTCAAGGAAGGTACGATTTTTACAGATCTTGAAAGTTTTATGACTCCAGAAATGATTGAAAAATTCTACCAACGGATGCAATTTGTGGATGAATTAACATCTGACCTCTTTGGTGGTGTGCTCAAGATGAGCATGGTTGTTGGTGAGGAACGTTTGAGTTCGGTTTTGGAAGAAATCAATGCTCTCTTTGATGGCCGTGTCCGAGCTGTATCCAGTGGCTATGGTTGCATTGATATCCTCCAAGCTGGGATTCATAAAGCATGGGGCTTGGAGGAATTACTCAAGCGCTGGGACTTGAAATCCCAAGAAATCATGGCTTTTGGTGATAGTGAAAATGATGTTGAAATGCTTGAAATGGCTGGAATTGCCTATGCGATGGAAAATGCTGATGAGAAAGCCAAAGCTGTGGCGACTGCTCTAGCACCAGCCAACAGCCAAGGAGGAGTTTATCAAGTCTTGGAAAACTGGTTAGAAAAAGGAGAATGAAGTGGCAGTACAGTTATTAGAAAATTGGCTCCTAAAGGAACAAGAAAAAATTCAAACTAAGTATCGTCACCTAAATCACATTTCTGTTGTAGAACCAAACATTCTTTTTATTGGGGATTCCATTGTCGAGTATTATCCTCTACAGGAGCTATTTGGGACTTCAAAGACGATTGTCAATCGAGGAATTCGTGGCTATCAGACAGGACTGTTACTAGAGAATCTTGATGCTCATCTATATGGTGGAGCAGTAGATAAAATTTTTCTTCTGATTGGGACAAATGATATCGGAAAGGATGTTCCTGTGAATGAGGCTCTCAATAATCTCGAAGCTATCATTCAATCCGTTGCTCGCGATTATCCATTGACAGAGATTAAATTGCTTTCCATTTTGCCTGTCAATGAGGGAGAGGAGTACCAGCAGGCAGTCTATATCCGCTCGAATGAAAAAATTCAGAACTGGAATCAAGCCTATCAAGAGCTTGCATCTGCCTATATGCAGGTGGAATTTGTGCCAGTATTTGATTGTTTGACAGACCAAGCAGGCCAACTCAAAAAAGAATATACAACTGATGGACTGCACCTCAGTATTGCTGGTTATCAGGCTTTGTCAAAATCCTTGAAAGACTATCTTTACTAAATAGCTAAATAATGTTAAATTTGAGCATAATATCTTGTAAAAAATTCTAAAATCCTTTAAAATAAAAAGTGACGGAGGAATTTATGAATGTAAATCAGATTGTACGGATTATTCCTACTTTAAAAGCTAATAATAGAAAATTAAATGAAACATTTTATATTGAAACCCTTGGAATGAAGGCCTTGTTAGAAGAATCGGCCTTTCTGTCACTAGGTGACCAAACGGGTCTTGAAAAGCTGGTTTTAGAAGAAGCTCCCAGTATGCGTACTCGTAAGGTAGAGGGAAGAAAAAAACTAGCTAGATTGATTGTCAAGGTGGAAAATCCCTTAGAAATTGAAGGAATCTTATCTAAAACAGATTCGATTCATCGATTATATAAAGGTCAAAATGGCTACGCTTTTGAAATTTTCTCACCAGAAGATGATTTGATTTTGATTCATGCGGAAGATGACAGAGCAAGTCTAGTAGAAGTAGGAGAAAAGCCTGAATTTCAAACAGATTTGGCATCAATTTCTTTAAGTAAATTTGAGATTTCTATGGAATTACATCTCCCAACTGATATCGAAAGTTTCTTGGAATCATCTGAAATTGGGGCATCCCTTGATTTTATTCCAGCTCAGGGGCAGGATTTGACTGTGGACAATACGGTTACCTGGGACTTATCTATGCTCAAGTTCTTGGTCAATGAATTAGACATAGCAAGTCTTCGCCAGAAGTTTGAGTCTACTGAATATTTTATTCCTAAGTCTGAAAAATTCTTCCTTGGTAAAGATAGAAATAATGTTGAATTGTGGTTTGAAGAAGTATGAAGTGGACCAAGATTATTAAAAAAATAGAAGAACAAATCGAGGCAGGAATTTATCCCGGAGCCTCTTTTGCGTATTTTAAGGACAATCAATGGACAGAGTTCTATTTAGGCCAGAGTGACCCAGAGCATGGCTTGCAGACTGAGGCAGGACTAGTTTATGACCTAGCTAGTGTCAGCAAGGTTGTTGGGGTTGGCACAGTTTGTACCTTCTTGTGGGAAATAGGTCAATTAGATATTGATAGACTGGTAATAGATTTTTTACCTGAGAGTGATTATCCAGACATCACTATTCGCCAGCTCTTGACTCATGCAACAGACCTTGATCCTTTTATTCCTAATCGTGATCTTTTAACAGCCCCTGAATTAAAGGAAGCGATGTTTCATCTCAACAGACGAAGTCAGCCAGCCTTTCTTTATTCGGATGTCCATTTTTTGCTGTTGGGCTTTATTTTGGAAAGAATTTTTAATCAAGATTTGGATGTGATTTTAAAGGATCAAGTCTGGAAACCTTGGGGAATGACGGAAACTAAGTTTGGGCCAGTTGAGCTTGCTGTTCCAACAGTTAGAGGTGTAGAGGCAGGCATAGTGCATGATCCCAAGGCTCGTCTCCTGGGTAGACATGCTGGGAGTGCTGGTTTATTTTCGACTATAAAGGATTTACAAATCTTTTTAGAACACTATTTAGCAGATGATTTTGCAAGAGACTTAAATCAAAATTTTTCTCCTTTGGATGACAAGGAACGTTCTTTAGCATGGAATTTGGAAGGAGATTGGCTAGACCATACGGGCTATACAGGTACCTTTATCATGTGGAATCGTCAGAAGCAAGAAGCCACTATTTTCCTATCGAATCGTACCTATGAAAAGGACGAGAGAGCTCAATGGATATTAGATCGCAATCAAGTGATGAACTTGATTCGCAAAGAAGAGTAAGGAGAGACATGTCAAATAGTTTAAAAGGGACTTTACTAACAGTTGTGGCTGGTATTGCTTGGGGGTTGTCAGGAACGAGTGGCCAATACCTGATGGCACACGGAATTTCGGCTCTGGTCTTGACCAACTTGCGTCTTTTAATCGCTGGTGGAACTCTCATGCTCTTGGCTTATGCTACTGCAAAGGATAAAATACTGGTCTTTTTAAAGGATAGAAAGAGTTTGCTGTCTCTTCTTATTTTTGCTCTGATTGGTCTTTTTCTCAACCAATTCGCCTATCTGTCTGCTATTCAGGAGACCAATGCGGGAACAGCGACGGTGCTTCAGTATGTTTGTCCTGTCGGAATTTTAATTTATAGCTGTATCAAGGATAGGGTGGCACCGACACTGGGAGAGATAGTTTCCATCATATTCGCCATCGGAGGAACCTTCCTGATCGCAACACATGGGCAGTTGGACCAGTTATCCATGACACCTGCTGGCCTGTTCTGGGGTCTCTTTTCTGCCTTGACTTATGCTCTGTATATCATTTTACCCATAGCCTTGATTAAAAAGTGGGGGAGCAGCTTGATCATTGGTGTGGGAATGGTCATAGCAGGTTTGGTCGCCCTTCCTTTTACAGGGGTTCTACAGGCCGATATCCCGACTAGTCTTGATTTTCTCCTTGCGTTTGCAGGCATTATCCTTATCGGGACTGTCTTTGCCTATACAGCTTTCCTTAAAGGAGCCAGTCTGATAGGACCGGTCAAGTCAAGCTTGTTGGCTTCAATTGAGCCAATATCGGCGGTTTTCTTTGCCTTCTTAATAATGAATGAACAATTTTATACCATTGATTTTCTTGGTATGGCAATGATATTGTTTGCTGTAACTTTGATTTCTTTGAAAGATTTATTCTTAGAAAAATAAAAAAGACTCTTTGTCCGTGACAGAGAGTTTTTGCGTGGTAATCTAATTATTTTCAAGATAAAATTCAAAGCGTTCGCCTACATATTGACTTTTTACGTATTCAAAAGCAGTACCATCTTCTAGGTAGGAAACCTGGGTCAATCCAAGAATAGCATGTCCTTTTTCAACTTCCAAATAGTGGGCAATCTTTTCTTTAGCAAGGCGAGCATAGATGGTCTGTTGAGATTTGCCGATACGATAGCCATGTTTTTGCAAGGTTTGGAAGAAATGACTGGTGATTTCTTCTTTTTTAAAGTCCTTAATGAATTTTTCAGGAATAGAAGCAACTTCATAAACTAGGGGAACTTGGTCGGCATAGCGGACCCGCTCCATTCGGATAATATTGTCCGTTGGAAAAATTCCTAGCTTGGCAACTTCTTGCTCATTGGGAATGGTTTTTTTGTAGGAAATGAGCTGGCTAGAGGGAACTTTACCTTGGGATTTGACAATTTCAGTAAAACTGGTTGTCCCTCGCATCTTTTCTTGTACTCGAGTACTGGAAACAAAGGTGCCGCTTCCTACACGGCGCTCTAAGACGCCTTCTTCGACTAATAGAGATACGGCTTGGCGGAGGGTCATGCGACTGACCGCAAACTGCTCAGCTAAATCTCTTTCACTGGGAAGCCTCTCACCAATAGCCCAACGGTGCTCGTCAATATCCTTTTTTATCTGATCATGGATTTTCATATAAGCAGGTAGCATATTTTTCACTTCATTTCTATCTTTTCTCTATTGTACCCCAATAAACTAGAAAAAGTCAAACTTCGCCTTGTTTAGTTGGTAATTCGCCCTTATTTGTGATAGAATATTGGGAAAAGATATTTCTTTTGAGAAAGGAAAAAGATGAGCAACATTTCAACTGATTTGCAAGATGTAGAAAAAATCATCGTATTGGACTATGGTAGCCAGTACAACCAGCTGATTTCACGCCGTATCCGTGAGATTGGTGTTTTTTCAGAACTAAAAAGCCATAAAATTTCAGCTGCTGAAGTTCGTGAAGTCAATCCTGTAGGAATTATTCTATCAGGTGGTCCAAATTCTGTATATGAAGATGGTTCATTTGATATTGACCCAGAAATCTTCGAACTCGGAATTCCAATTTTGGGAATCTGTTATGGTATGCAGTTATTGACCCATAAACTTGGAGGAAAAGTTGTTCCTGCAGGTGATGCTGGAAATCGTGAATACGGTCAATCAACCCTAACTCACACACCATCAGCGCTTTTTGAATCAACACCTGATGAACAGACTGTTTTGATGAGCCATGGTGATGCGGTTACTGAGATTCCTGCTGACTTTGTTCGTACAGGTACATCAGCTGACTGCCCATACGCAGCCATCGAAAACCCAGATAAACACATTTACGGTATCCAATTCCACCCAGAAGTTCGTCATTCTGTATACGGAAATGATATCCTTCGTAACTTTGCCCTTAACATTTGTAAGGCTAAAGGTGACTGGTCAATGGATAATTTCATTGACATGCAGATCAAAAAAATTCGTGAAACCGTCGGTGATAAACGTGTCCTTCTTGGTCTATCAGGTGGTGTTGACTCATCTGTCGTTGGGGTTCTTCTCCAAAAAGCGATTGGCGATCAATTGATCTGTATCTTCGTAGACCACGGTCTTCTTCGTAAAGGCGAAGCTGATCAAGTTATGGACATGCTCGGTGGTAAGTTTGGTTTGAATATCGTCAAAGCAGACGCTGCTAAACGTTTCCTTGACAAACTTGCTGGCGTTTCTGATCCTGAACAAAAACGTAAAATCATCGGTAACGAGTTTGTCTATGTATTCGATGACGAAGCAAGCAAGCTCAAAGATGTGAAATTCCTTGCTCAAGGTACTTTATATACAGATGTTATCGAGTCTGGTACGGATACAGCTCAAACTATCAAGTCACACCACAACGTGGGTGGTCTTCCAGAAGATATGCAGTTTGAATTGATTGAACCACTCAATACTCTTTACAAGGATGAAGTTCGTGCTCTTGGTACAGAGCTTGGTATGCCAGACCATATCGTATGGCGCCAACCATTCCCAGGGCCAGGACTTGCTATCCGTGTCATGGGTGAAATCACTGAAGAGAAACTTGAAACCGTTCGTGAATCAGACGCTATTCTTCGTGAAGAAATCGCTAAAGCTGGACTTGACCGCGATATTTGGCAATACTTCACTGTTAACACAGGCGTTCGTTCAGTCGGTGTTATGGGTGACGGTCGTACGTATGACTACACGATTGCAATCCGTGCTATCACTTCTATCGATGGTATGACTGCTGATTTTGCCAAAATTCCATGGGAAGTACTTCAAAAAATCTCAGTACGTATCGTAAATGAAGTGGATCATGTTAACCGTATCGTCTACGATATTACAAGTAAACCACCTGCAACAGTTGAGTGGGAGTAATTTTAAACTAACAAAAAATGCTTTGAAATCAGTGTTTCAGAGCATTTTTTGTTCTTTCTGTAAATAATTTGCAAACTATAGTAACTGTTGACTTTTACTTAACCATTTTTCGATTGTAAGTTCAAAATGGTCAACTACTATTATATTTTCAGGAATCGTATCAAAATCAAATAATAAATTATCTGAATGAGTTTTTATAACTACTCCAAAATCAAGTTTTTTGGAGTTTATAGCATTCTGTAATAAAGAGATACTCTCATTCAGACATTCATTATTTTTTTGAATTTTTATAGGTATCGGTTTTTTTTGAAAATGTTTAGGTAAAAAACCATCAATTCCTTTATTTCTTTGAACAATTTTTGCCTGTAATAATTTAAGAATGTTTTCCTCTTCCTCAGTTTTGGTTCTATATGCTTCGATTCCTTTATTCAATAAATTTGAACTTGTTTTTATAACATTTTCCAGACGTTGCTGAGTTATATTGATAGCTTCCTCAGATAAATCAATCCCCATATAATTTCTATTCAAAATCTTGGAGGCTACTAAAGTAGTTCCACTTCCACAGAACGGGTCTAAAACTATATCATTTTTATCAGTAGCAATCTTTATAATTTGTTCTAATAACAGAATAGGTTTTTGTGTAGGATAACCTACTCTTTCTTTAGCTTTTGGATTAAGAAATGGTATATTCCAAACATCTGAAAGGGGAACTCCATTTTTCTCTTTTGCTAGAATATAGTTACCATTATTATCAACTTTATATATAGTTTTAGAGTTTCCATCTCGTTTTCGTTCCACTAGTATTTGGTCGATATTTGTAGTAGAAGAATACTCTGTAAAAATTGTATTAAATTTAAAATCTTTTGACTTTGAATAAAAGTAAATGTTTTGATGATTGTTCAATAATCCCTTTTTTGAATTAGACCACCGTTTATAGTTCCATATAATTTCGCTTTGAAACATATCTGCTCCAAAGATATTATCTAAAATTAATCTAATATGATGATTTGCAATTTTATCACAATGAACGAAAATACTGCCACTATTTTTTAGCACTCTTTTGCATTCTTCTAATCTTACAGACAAAAATTCTTTGTAATCCTCAATCGAAGTCCACGTATCTTCGAATGAATACATAATATTTTTGTTATTAGATAATTTTTGGGTTTTCTGTGTAAAGAAAGGAGGGTCCATATAGATTAAATCAATACTTGAGGATTCAATAGTTTTTAATATTTCTAAGTTATCTCCTTTTAATACTGTCATTTTGATTTTACCCCTGTTTTTTTATTTGCAATATCTGTTAGAATACTAAGTAAATCAATACCGGTCACTGCTCTTAAATGTTCCCAGGCAGAATCTCCATAATAATATTTCCCTCCAATACCGTTATACAATGTTTCTAAAGTTTGCTGAATTTTTATAGCTTGAGTTCTATTTGGATAGTAGAACATTAACCGAATTGGTATATATCCTTTGTTATGAATAACTTTTATTCTAGTGTGTTCTTTAGTTATATGGTCTCCATCTGTAGTTGCATCCCACCATTTTATTTCGTATGCGTGTTTTTCTCCGACTAAACAATCAATTTCAAAAGTCTTAGGTTTTGTACTTTCAGAATTAGGAATGTTAACTTTTTAAGTATTTTCTGTACCAAATTTTTCGTTAAAGGATAGTACTGCAGCTTCTTCTAAAAATGAACCAGCATATTTGTATAAAAAACGACCTTTATTTTGATACAAATCGATATTTTCTCCTTCTTCAAATGAAATACCTAAAACTCTGTATATCAAATAATGGCTCTTATTATTATTTGCCATTTCACGAACTCTCTCTTGAACTTTGATGTTTAAGTTATCAGAATATTTCTTAGCTAATTTTTCGATTTTTTCTTTCTAATTCGGTCATTTCTATCCTCTTGTTATAAATAAAATTATAGCTATATCTATTATAACATGGTTTAATAAATTCTTTGAGCTTTTTTCTTTTTAAATATTGATTGTTTCTAAAAGTTCTAGTAATATTGCTATTTCTCATTTTTCCAAATATGTTATTCAACTTATTAACTACGTCTCTATTCATATTTGGGTATAAAACAAAGAATCAATTCTAACAGTTTTATATCAGAATAATAAATAAAAAAGCGATATTCTAGACTGTATCAATCCTTTTCCATTATAGGAGCAACAGAGTGGGAGTAGTCATCTAAGGACTAATTTATATATTTTTACGAGTCAGTATCTTGGGATACTGGTTTTTACTTTTTTAGACTTTTTGACTACTTGTTAAAACTGGGGTAATTTTCGACTGTTTAATAGTTATTATGCAAAGTCTAAAAGATTAGAATTGTCAAAACAATCCGTCTAGGCTTGATTTTATCCTTTATTTACTATAAAATGAGAAGGAAAAATGTCAAACTTTTATATTGCAAATAGGAGAAATCATGACAAAAACATTAAAACGTCCTGAGGTTTTATCACCTGCAGGGACTTTAGAGAAGCTAAAGGTAGCTGTTCAGTATGGAGCAGATGCTGTCTTTATCGGTGGTCAGGCCTATGGTCTTCGTAGCCGTGCGGGAAACTTTACTTTCGAACAGATGGAAGAAGGCGTGCAGTTTGCGACCAAGTATGGTGCCAAGGTCTATGTAGCGGCTAATATGGTTATGCACGAAGGAAATGAAGCTGGTGCTGGTGAGTGGTTCCGTAAACTGCGTGATATCGGGATTGCAGCAGTTATCGTATCTGACCCAGCCTTGATTATGATTGCAGCTACTGAAGCACCAGGCCTTGAAATCCACCTTTCTACCCAAGCCAGTGCCACTAACTATGAAACCCTTGAGTTCTGGAAAGAGCTAGGCTTGACTCGTGTCGTTTTAGCGCGTGAGGTTTCAATGGAAGAATTAGCTGAAATCCGCAAACGTACAGATGTTGAAATTGAAGCCTTTGTCCATGGAGCTATGTGTATTTCATACTCTGGACGTTGTACTCTTTCAAACCACATGAGTATGCGTGATGCCAACCGTGGTGGATGTTCTCAGTCATGCCGTTGGAAATACGACCTTTACGATATGCCATTTGGGAAAGAACGTAAGAGTTTGCAGGGTGAGATTCCAGAAGAATTTTCAATGTCAGCCGTTGACATGTCTATGATTGACCACATTCCAGATATGATTGAAAATGGTGTGGACAGTCTAAAAATCGAAGGACGTATGAAGTCTATTCACTACGTATCAACAGTAACCAACTGCTACAAGGCGGCTGTGGATGCCTATCTTGAAAGTCCTGAAAAGTTTGAAGCTATCAAACAAGACTTGGTGGACGAGATGTGGAAGGTTGCCCAACGTGAACTGGCTACAGGATTTTACTATGGTACACCATCTGAAAATGAGCAGTTGTTTGGTGCTCGTCGTAAAATTCCTGAGTACAAGTTTGTCGCTGAAGTGGTTTCTTATGATGATGCGACACAAACAGCAACCATTCGTCAACGGAACGTCATTAACGAAGGGGACCAAGTTGAGTTTTATGGTCCAGGTTTCCGTCATTTTGAAACCTATATTGAAGATTTGCATGATGCCAAAGGCAATAAAATCGACCGCGCTCCAAATCCAATGGAACTATTGACTATTAAAGTCCCACAACCCGTTCAATCAGGAGACATGGTTCGTGCATTAAAAGAAGGACTCATCAATCTTTATAAGGAAGATGGAACCAGCGTCACAGTTCGAGCTTAAGAAAGGAAAAGGAAATGATAGAGGCACAGGGTTTCTTAGTGGATAAGCAAACAAGATGCATTCATTACCATAGCAAGTTGGATATTATTGCTTTACAATGCTATGATTGTAAAAAGTACTATGCTTGTTATCGGTGTCATGATTCATTAGAAAATCACCCTTTTGAGCCGTATCCCTTATCTTTGATACAGGATAAGCCTATTTTATGTGGTGTTTGTCTAAAACTACTAACATATAAGCAATATAAAGAAAGTTTAAGTTGCCCCTTTTGTTTTTCTCGCTTTAATCCAGGTTGCCAAAATCATAAGGAACGCTATTTTAAATAGCAAATCATCTAGTTTTGAAGTAGGAGAAAACTCAATTCCAAGAGAAAATGAAGTAAATCTTCCCACAATAAAACGCATAATATCAAGATTGTTCAATACCTGATACTATGCGTTTTTAAGATTTTAAAGACTTTTTTCCTTTATCTGGTATTTTGACTACTTGTTAAAACTGGGGTAATTTTCGACTGTTTAACAGTTATTATGCAAAGTCTAAAAGGTTAGAATTGTCAAAACAATCCGTCTAGAGTATGCGTGATGCCAACCGTGGTGGATGTTCTCAGTCATGCCGTTGGAAATACGACCTTTACGATATGCCATTTGGGAAAGAACGTAAGAGTTTGCAGGGTGAGATTCCAGAAGAATTTTCAATGTCAGCCGTTGACATGTCTATGATTGACCACATTCCAGATATGATTGAAAATGGTGTGGACAGTCTAAAAATCGAAGGACGTATGAAGTCTATTCACTACGTATCAACAGTAACCAACTGCTACAAGGCGGCTGTGGATGCCTATCTTGAAAGTCCTGAAAAGTTTGAAGCTATCAAACAAGACTTGGTGGACGAGATGTGGAAGGTTGCCCAACGTGAACTGGCTACAGGATTTTACTATGGTACACCATCTGAAAATGAGCAGTTGTTTGGTGCTCGTCGTAAAATTCCTGAGTACAAGTTTGTCGCTGAAGTGGTTTCTTATGATGATGCGACACAAACAGCAACCATTCGTCAACGGAACGTCATTAACGAAGGGGACCAAGTTGAGTTTTATGGTCCAGGTTTCCGTCATTTTGAAACCTATATTGAAGATTTGCATGATGCCAAAGGCAATAAAATCGACCGCGCTCCAAATCCAATGGAACTATTGACTATTAAAGTCCCACAACCTGTTCAAGCTGGAGACATGGTTCGAGCTCTTAAAGAGGGGCTTATCAATCTTTATAAGGAAGATGGAACCAGCGTCACAGTTCGTGCTTAATGTAGTTGTTTAGTTTTAAAAAATTATGCAAAGCTCCATATACAACACTTAAACGAGATTAAAGAATGGCGAAATCCCCTGATGCGCAAGAGATTAGCTGTCTTTTTTATTTTTTAAGTGATAAAGTCGGAGCTTAGGTATCAAAGCCTATCAAATTAAACAAAGAAGCGATGTCTTAGATATTTTGAAAAAAATTAATAAGCAGAAAACTCTCTATTATTTTGTTGTATAGAGTTTTTTGTTAATAAAATTTCACAAAATGACATTTATATATTGCATTAAGTTAGATATATGATATAATATTGTTAAAAAGAGGCGCAACTTTTTAAAATTAATGAGAATCAAAGAGAAAACCAATAATATTAATGGAGGAATAAAAAATGTAAGTAAGCATTATGGTCATTCAATTATTCTCAAAGATATAAATTTTGCACTTAACAAGGGTGAAATTGTTGGTCAAGTAGGGAGAAATGGAGTTGGTAAGAGTACGTTGATGAAAATTCTTGTTCAGAATAATCAACCGACTTCAGGTAATATTATAAGCAGTGATAATGTTGGGTATTTAATCGAAGAACCAAAATTATTTTTATCTAAAACAGGTTTAGAGAATTTAAAATATTTGTCAAATTTATATGGTGTTGACTACAATCAAGAAAGATTTAGAAGTTTGATCCAAGAGTTAGATTTGACTCAGTCTATTAATAAAAAAGTAAAGACCTATTCTTTGGGTACAAAACAAAAATTAGCTTTGCTTTTAACCCTCGTTACAGAACTTGATATATTGATTTTAGATGAACCGACTAATGGTTTAGATATTGAATCATCACAAATAGTTTTAGCGGTTCTAAAAAATTTAGCTTTACATGAAAATGTGGGAATTTTAATATCGAGTCATAAATTAGAAGATATTGAAGAAATTTGTGAGAGGGTTCTTTTCTTGGAGAGCGGGCTTTTGACATTTCAAAAAGTAGGAAAAGATAGTCATAATTTCTTGTTTGAGATAGCTTTTTCATCAGCTACAGATAGAGACATTTTCATTACCAAACAAGAATTTGGGGATATTGTTCAGGAAGAGGGACTGAGAATTACTATGTCTGGGAATATTCAAAGTAGTGAGCTTTTTAAATTTTTTAACGAAAACTCTATTAAAGTAGTTGCTTTTAAAACTAAAAAAGAGACGCTTAAAGATATTTATCTAAATCGTTCAAAATAAAGGAAGGTTATAATCATGAAATTAAATAAATTTAATTTTCTTAAGGAAAATATAAGAAATTTATATTCATCAGGTGTAATATATCTCGGTTTGCTTATCTCGTTTATACCGCCGATATTGGTTACATTCTTTATTCTAAAGACTCAAGGGACATCGCTTGGTATTAAGCATATTTCAAACTTTTATGCTATGCTCGGTATGTTAATGGCTGTTATACATGCTAATCGAGTCATTAGTAGAGATTTTTCCCACAATACGGTAAGTTTGTTTTATAATCAACAGAAGAATCGGATGATTTACGTCTTGTCTAATTTTCTATATGCCATCTCAGTTTCCATTATTTATGCTTGGAATGGCATTGTGTTACTAGTCATAGTAAGTAAATTGGGTATTCCAGGTGATTTAGGATTAGATTTTATAGTAGCTATTGTAGTCAATACAATTTTGTTAGTCCTGTTTTATTTTCTATTATCCTACATTTTCTATTTATACAAATTGAAAAGTGGCTTGGTATTTGGTATTTTAGTAGCTTTACTACTCTTTATCCCTAATATATTAAATACGATGATGATGAATACTAGTAATGATTTGTTTATCAAAGCAATTGAACTTCTTCCTTTTTATTCTTTACCTGTATTTGTGGCTTCAAATACGATGTCTATTAGTCAGTATCTTGTGCTAATCACTACAATCATTTTATTGTACTTTTTCACTCTCAAGAAAAGCAAGAAGTATTCATTTTAGTTTCATTTAGTATTATTTTGCATACCTAAAATACAGTAAAAAATCAGTCATCTTGGTATGCTCCTGCTTTCACTATTCAACACGTTTTTGACTTATACTAGGCTCATTTCCAAAAGCATTATATAATAGTGATATGAAACCAACTAAACTAAACAAGAAATATAAGCAATAAAAACTCGTTTAAAAGATCCTACTAAAGCTAATACTAAATAAAAATAAAAGAGTAAACTAGGAAGTTTATTTCAAACAACCTAAAATACTGATTTTCGGCTGAAGATAATACTGGAGTGCAAATTAATGGGGTTATAATAAATAGCTGATAGCTTGTGTTGGTTTTGGATTTTTTAAGAGTAGATGAGTATTAAAACTATAAGGAGGACGAAGGTGGCTAAAAATTTAAAATTAAAATTAGCTCGGGTAGAGCGTGATTTAACACAAGGTCAACTGGCAGAGGCTGTCGGGGTGACACGCCAGACTATTGGTTTGATAGAGGCGGGAAAATACAATCCCAGTCTCTCGCTCTGCCAGTCTATTTGCAGATGTTTAGGGAAAACCCTAGACCAACTATTTTGGGAGGAAGAAGATGAAAAATAGATTTTATTATTATCAATTACTAGACGAAAGAGAAGAACAACTGTTCAATAAAGCGGGCTCTGAAAGTTTCTATATCTGCATTGCTTTGTCGCTCCTATCTTATATCATTTCAGTATTAGCACCAAGCCTTTTTAATTCTAATATGCTGCTAATCGTTATCATCATAGGGACATTTTACTTTTTCAATCGTGCCCGTTATCTGGGAGTGACCTACTATAGTCGTTTTCATTTTACGATTTTGGGTTGTTTTTTCCTAACCTTGGCTATTACGGCTCTTTTGATGTTGCAGAATTATCAATTCAACATAGAAATTTATCAGCACAATCCTTTGAATTTTAAATACCTGTCTGCTTGGGTCATTACTTATGTCATTTACCTTCCGTGGGTCTTTATTGGCAATCTTGGTCTTAAGAGCTATGGCGAATGGGCTCAGAAAAAATTTGAACAAGATATGGATGAATTGGAGAGTGGAGAATAGCTTGTTACTCTTTTCTCAATCCAGCTAAAATGTGATATAATAGTACTAATTTATTGGAATACATGAAAGTTCTTGAAAATTTTCATGGGTTTCTAGCTAAGGAAGTAGGAAAAGTATGTATCCAGATGATAGTTTGACATTGCACACGGACTTGTACCAGATCAACATGATGCAGGTTTACTTTGATCAAGGGATTTACAATAAGAAGGCGGTCTTTGAGGTGTATTTCCGCCAACAGCCTTTTAAGAACGGCTATGCGGTTTTTGCAGGTTTGGAAAGAATTGTGAACTATCTTGAAGACTTGCGTTTTTCAGATAGTGATATAGCCTATTTGGAGTCGCTTGGTTATCATGGGGCGTTCTTGGATTACCTTCGCAATTTCAAGTTGGAGTTGACCGTTCGTTCTGCCCAAGAAGGGGATTTGGTTTTTGCTAATGAACCGATTGTGCAGGTGGAAGGACCTCTAGCCCAATGTCAGTTGGTCGAAACGGCTCTTTTGAACATCGTCAACTACCAGACCTTGGTGGCGACGAAGGCAGCTCGTATTCGTTCGGTTATCGAAGATGAACCCTTGATGGAGTTTGGGACACGTCGGGCTCAAGAAATGGATGCGGCCATCTGGGGAACACGCGCAGCGGTGATTGGTGGCGCCAATGGAACCAGCAACGTGCGTGCGGGTAAGCTCTTTGACATTCCTGTTTTGGGAACCCATGCCCATGCCTTGGTACAGGTTTATGGCAATGACTATGAGGCTTTCAAGGCTTACGCTGCGACCCACAAAAATTGTGTCTTTCTTGTGGATACCTATGATACCCTTCGCATCGGTGTACCAGCTGCCATTCAGGTGGCGCGTGAGCTGGGTGATCAGATTAACTTTATGGGTGTGCGGATTGACTCTGGGGATATTGCCTACATTTCTAAGAAAGTCCGTCAGCAACTGGACGAGGCTGGATTTCCAGAGGCTAAGATTTATGCTTCTAATGATCTAGATGAAAATACCATCCTTAACCTCAAGATGCAAAAGGCCAAGATTGATGTCTGGGGTGTGGGTACCAAGCTGATTACAGCCTATGACCAGCCGGCTCTTGGGGCGGTTTACAAGATTGTTGCAATCGAAGATGAAAACGGCCAGATGCGCAATACGATTAAGCTGTCTAATAATGCGGAAAAAGTGTCGACGCCAGGTAAGAAGCAGGTGTGGCGCATTACCAGTCGTGAAAAAGGCAAGTCAGAAGGTGACTACATCACTTATGATGGTGTGGATATTAGCGACATGACAGAAATCAAGATGTTCCATCCGACCTATACATACATCAAGAAGACGGTTCGTAATTTTGATGCCGTTCCTCTCTTGGTGGATATCTTCAAAGAAGGAATATTAGTTTACAACTTGCCTAGTTTGACTGACATTCAGGATTATGCCCGTAAGGAATTTGACAAGTTGTGGGATGAGTATAAGCGTGTGCTCAATCCGCAGCACTATCCAGTGGATTTGGCGCGTGATGTATGGCAAGATAAGATGGACTTGATTGATAAGATGCGCAAGGAAGCCCTTGGTGAAGGAGAAGAAGAATGAGTTTGCAAGAAACGATTATCCAAGAGCTGGGTGTCAAACCAGTGATTGATGCCCAGGAAGAAATCCGTCGTTCTATTGATTTCTTAAAAAGATATCTGAAAAAACATCCCTTCCTAAAAACCTTTGTACTAGGGATTTCTGGGGGACAAGACTCAACCTTGGCAGGACGTTTGGCGCAATTAGCTATGGAAGAACTGCGAGCTGAAACGGGAGACGATAGCTACAAATTTATCGCTGTCCGCCTGCCATACGGAGTGCAAGCTGATGAAGCAGATGCTCAAAAAGCCCTAGCCTTCATCCAGCCAGATGTCAGCTTGGTTGTGAATATCAAGGAATCAGCTGATGCCATGACAGCTGCAGTTGAAGCGACAGGTAGTCCTGTTTCAGACTTCAACAAGGGGAATATCAAGGCACGTTGCCGTATGATTGCTCAGTATGCCCTTGCTGGTTCCCATAGCGGAGCGGTCATTGGAACAGACCACGCCGCGGAAAATATCACAGGTTTCTTTACCAAGTTTGGTGACGGCGGTGCGGATATTCTCCCTCTTTACCGCCTCAATAAACGCCAAGGAAAACAGCTCTTGCAGAAACTTGGCGCAGAGCCAGCCCTTTATGAAAAAATCCCAACGGCAGACCTAGAAGAAGATAAACCAGGCCTAGCTGACGAAGTCGCACTTGGAGTCACCTACGCAGAGATTGACGACTACCTAGAAGGCAAAACAATCAGCCCAGAAGCTCAAGCGACCATTGAAAACTGGTGGCACAAAGGCCAACACAAACGCCACTTACCCATCACCGTATTTGATGACTTTTGGGAGTAAAAAGGTTCGGGGGACCTTTTTAGCTTCTTGCCCTGAAATTAAAAAGCAAGAAAAACCTCCACTGGAGGTTTTCAGCCTCTCATCTTGAAATAAGAAAGTGAGAGAAGGTCTGGGGGATCTTGAACCCCGAGTTTAGAAATAAGAAAATGAGGCAGATTCAGTAACTCGAAGAGTTCGATTTCATCGTCTTACCCCTGCAACGATGACTAGGTTTGAAAAAGCTTGCTAGAGCGCATTTCAAACCAGGCAGCAACTGCGTCAAGAAATTAGAAGACAAACTCGTTTTCTAGCTGTTACTGAGTTGAGCCTTCTTACTACGAGTATAGAAATAAGGAAGTGAGGTAGCATCATGAAATCTATCGGTACGCAAATATTACAGACAGAACGTTTGATTTTAAGAAGATTTGTGGAGAGTGATGCAGAAGCCATGTTTCAAAATTGGGCTTCATCCACTGAGAATCTGACCTATGTTACCTGGGATCCCCATCCTGATGTCGAAATCACTCGAAACTCGATTCGCAATTGGGTTGCTTCCTATACTAATCTCAACTATTACAAATGGGCCATTTGTCTAAAAGAAAACCCAGAGCAAGTGATAGGAGATATCAGCATCGTTAAGATAGACGAGGCTGATTTAAGCTGTGAAATCGGCTATGTGCTAGGCAAGGCTTACTGGGGACATGGTATGATGACAGAGGCCTTGAAAGCTGTCTTGGACTTTTGTTTTACTCAAGCAGGTTTTCAAAAGGTCAGAGCACGTTATGCCAGTCTCAACCCAGCTTCAGGTCGTGTCATGGAAAAGGCTGGAATGTCCTATCTACAAACCATTGTTAATGGTGTAGAGAGAAAAGGCTATCTTGCGGATCTTATTTATTATGGTATAAGTAGGGAAGAATGTTGAATTCTATTTTCTGTTTCTATCGAAGTCAACTATTTATTGTAAATATAATAATTAGCATTCCAAGTTTATTTGCAATTTTAAAATAGCATATTGATTAGTACAAGACAGATGTTCTAGTTCCTTCTTTAATCTGGTTTAGTATTAGTTAAAAAATCGCTTTAAGCTTGTAACTAAGAGGGAGCTAATCGACTAGATTCTCCAGCCGAACAGGTGGTAATGTACTTTTTATAGTGTAATCCTAGCTGTTGTTAAATTTAAAATAGAATCCTCTATCGAGTTAGGGAATTAAATTCAACCAATTTTATTTATGTTTTTCTATCAAATTATCTAATATTAAAATAGTCTCATTCTGATGAGAAAACTATTCTATTTATACTGCATCGTTGTGTAAGGAATGTTGAAAGATGAGTGAAAATTATCAAGTTGGAATGTTTGTATCTAAATATATTAGCATGTATTTAGATCAGATGTCTGCAATCCTTTATATATGAGATTGATTACGATATAGTTAAAGTGTTAGTTCAATAATCAATATATCATTCTAAGTCTATTTTATATATAAAGTATATTGTTTAACGTTTGATAGAAAAGATGCTATACTAGAAGTAGGATGTAATGGCAAAATCTAATACTAATAAGCGTTATGCAATACGTAAACTCGGAAAGATTTTTGGTTCTGCGATAATCGGGCTAACTTTATTTTTAGGAGGAATCTGAATACAAGTTTTGCTCATGCTGCTGATGGGATTCAATATGTCAGAGATGATACTAGAGATAAAGAAGAGGGAATAGAGTATGATGACGCTGACAATGGGGATATTATTGTAAAAGTAGCGACTAAACCTAAGGTAGTAACCAAGAAAATTTCAAGTACGCGAATTCGTTTTGAAAAAGATGAAACAAAAGACCGTAGTGAAAATCCTGTTACAATTGACGGAGAGGATGGCTATGTAACTACGACAAGGACCTACGATGTTAATCCAGAGACTGGTTATGTTACCGAACAGGTTACTGTTGATAGAAAAGAAGCCACGGATACAGTTATCAAAGTTCCAGCTAAAAGCAAGATTGAAGAAGTTCTTGTTCCATTTGCTACTAAATATGAAGCAGACAATGACCTTTCTGCAGGACAGGAGCAAGAGATTACTCTAGGAAAGAATGGGAAAACAGTTACAACGATAACTTATAATGTAGATGGAAAGAGTGGACAAGTAACTGAGAGTACTTTAAGTCAAAAAAAGACTCTCAAACAAGAGTTGTTAAAAAAGGAACCAAGCCCCAAGTTCTTGTCCAAGAAATTCCAATCGAAACAGAATATCTCGATGGCCCAACTCTTGATAAAAGTCAAGAAGTAGAAGAAGTAGGAGAAATTGGTAAATTACTCTTACTACAATCTATACTGTAGATGAACGTGATGGAATAATTGAAGAAACTACTTCTCGTCAAATTACTAAAGAGATGGTAAAAAGACGTATAAGGAGAGGGACGAGAGAACCTGAAAAAGTTGTTGTTCCTGAGCAATCATCTATTCCTTCGTATCCTGTATCTGTTACATCTAACCAAGGAACAGATGTAGCAGTAGAACCAGCTAAAGCAGTTGCTCCAACAACAGACTGGAAACAAGAAAATGGTATGTGGTATTTTTATAATACTGATGGTTCCATGGCAACAGGTTGGGTACAAGTTAATGGTTCATGGTACTACCTCAACAGCAACGGTTCTATGAAAGTCAATCAATGGTTCCAAGTTGGTGGTAAATGGTATTATGTAAATGCATCGGGTGAGTTAGCGGTCAATACAAGTATAGATGGCTATAGAGTCAATGATAATGGTGAATGGGTGCGTTAACAGATTCCTCCCTGCGACAAAATTGATAATAGTATGTCTGAATATATAATTATATATAAAAAGCTATAGATAAGGTCATCTTATAGCGACTATAAAAAAGTGAACAAGCCTAGTCTTCTGTACATTAGAATTCAGATTTGTTCACTTTTTGTTTAATACTCAATGAAAATCAAAGAGCAAACTAGAAAACTAGTCGCAGGTTGCTCAAAGTACTGCTTTGAGGTTGTAGATAGAACTGACGAAGTCAGTCACATATATAATCCAAGGTGACGTTGACGCGGTTTGAAGAGATTTTTGAAGAGTATAAGTCTTTGATTTTGAGACTAAGGAGAGTCAGGGTCAAAGTAGTGAATGATTCTGAAATAACTCATAATAGTCTCTTGAGAGGACAGATAAGAGTAACAAATATGGTGCTACTCATGTGTCTTGCATTTTGATTTACAAACAGCGAAGAAAATATAGGAAGCTGAAATAAAATATAGATGAATCAATTTGGAGAGTCAACGCAATCTATGGCAATATTTTCGAAGCTAGGGGGAAGCATTTTAATTTCAATGTACTAGGCCTCTTCTACAGCTAGCTAGAGTTTCAATTGTAGATGTTCTTTGAAATAATATCTTAGCGATTTATTGGTATTAGAAGATTTAGAGAAATTCTTTCTCAATAAATAAACATGGCGTCACCAAAACTGAAGAAGCGGTAGTGTTCTTGGATGGCATGGTGGTAGGCATCTAAGACTAATTCACGGCCTGCAAAGGCAGAAACCAACATGACCAGAGTTGATTTTGGCAGGTGGAAGTTGGTTGAGAAGGCATCCACGACCTTCCACTCATACCCAGGTTTGATAAAGATATTGGTCCAACCAGAATCTGCTTGGATTTGCCCATCAAACTTGGAACCAATAGTTTCCAAGGTGCGGATAGAAGTGGTTCCGACAGCGATGACACGACCACCATTTTCTTTGACAGAGCGAAGGGTGGCAGCAGCTTCCTCAGAAAGTTGATAGAACTCTGAGTGCATTTCGTGTTCGTCCAGATTATCCACAGAAACAGGTCTAAAGGTTCCGAGTCCGACATGGAGAGTCAGATAGACTAGATGAACACCCTTAGCTTGGATTTCTGCCAGCAGTTCTTTGGTGAAGTGAAGACCAGCAGTCGGTGCTGCAGCAGAGCCGCTTTCCTTGGCGTAGACGGTTTGATAACGTTCACGGTCATCTAATTTTTCGTGGATATAAGGTGGCAGAGGCATTTCTCCCAGACTTTCCAAGACTTCTAGGAAAATTCCTTGGTATTCAAAGCGGACAATGCGTCCCCCGTGGGTCAATTCTTCTGTAACGACAGCGCTGAGGCGGCCATCACCAAAGCTGATACGAGTACCGACCTTGAGGCGTTTGGCAGGTTTAGCCAGAACTTCCCACTCGTCTCCACTAGTGTTCTTAAGGAGGAGAAGTTCCACATGACCTCCTGTCTCCACTTTTTGACCATAGAGGCGGGCAGGGAGAACTCGGGTGTCGTTCATGACAAGGGCATCACCAGGTTCCAGCATATCAATAATAGAGTGGAAGTGTTTATCTTGCATTTCTCCTGTCTCACGGTTGACGATGAGGAGTTTGGAGGCATCACGTTTTTCAAGGGGCGTTTGGGCAATCAATTCCTCTGGCAAGTGGAAATCAAAATCAGCTGTATTCATATATCTGTTCATTCTTTCTAAGTTCTAATCCTATCCATTATAACACGTTTCAAGTTTGGACGCTCTTTTTTTAGAAATTAAATCGTTTTCACTTGACAAAAATTGGTCTATACCATATAATAAATATAGACAGAAATGGAGGATGAAAAGATGAAAGTTATTAAAGTTGAAAACCAAGTTCAAGGTGGAAAAGTTGCTTTTGAGATTTTGAAGGAAAAATTGGCTAATGGAGCTCAAACTCTAGGACTTGCGACAGGAAGTAGCCCACTTGAATTTTACAAGGAAATTGTTGAGAGTGACCTTGATTTTTCAAATCTAACCAGTGTCAACCTTGATGAGTATGTGGGCCTTGATGGGGACAATCCACAGTCTTATCGTTACTTCATGCAAGAAAACTTGTTCAACCAAAAACCATTTAAAGAAAGTTTCTTGCCTCGTGGTGTTAAGGACAATGCTGAAGCTGAAGTTGAACGCTACAACCAAATTTTGGCTGACCATCCAGTTGACCTCCAAATCTTGGGAATCGGTCGCAATGGGCATATCGGCTTTAATGAGCCTGGTACTCCATTTGACAGTCAAACGCATCTAGTAGAACTTGACCAGTCTACTATAGAAGCCAATGCACGCTTCTTTGCCAAGATTGAAGACGTCCCAACCCAAGCTATTTCAATGGGGATTAAAAACATTTTGGATGCCAAGTCTATTATTCTTTTTGCTTATGGTGAGTCGAAAGCAGAAGCCATTGCCGGAACAGTATCTGGCCCAGTGACTGAGAACCTACCTGCAAGTAGCCTCCAAAATCACCCTGATGTAACCATCATCGCAGATGCTGAAGCGCTTAGCTTACTCGAAAAATAAAAAAGCAATGTTCTATTGAACGCTTTCAACTCTTGTATAAATGGAAGAAAAAATCAAAATTAAACCGCATTTTTGCTTGACAATTATTCCTTTTACGTGTAGAATGAAATAGATATTGAACTTGAAGGGAGTGAAAAAAATGTCTAAAACAGTAGTACGTAAGAATGAATCTCTTGACGACGCACTTCGCCGTTTCAAACGTGCGGTTACTAAAGCTGGTACTCTTCAAGAAACACGCAAACGTGAATTCTATGAAAAACCTTCTGTAAAACGTAAACGTAAATCAGAAGTAGCTCGTAAACGTAAAAAATTCTAATTGAAATGAAAGGCTAGAGAAATCTAGTCCTTTTTCTTTTAAATAAATACTCCAAAGCCTGCAAAAATCTGAAACTTCCTCCTACAATTTGATATAATAGAGAGAAGAACTCATTTGAAGGAGGAAATGATGTCGGTTTTAGTAAAAGAAGTGATTGAAAAGCTTAGACTAGATATTGTCTATGGTGAACCAGAATTGCTTGAAAAGGAAATCAATATAGCGGATATTACGCGACCTGGTCTTGAAATGACAGGCTATTTTGACTACTATACACCAGAGCGGATTCAACTTTTGGGGATGAAGGAGTGGTCTTATCTGATCAGCATGCCTTCTAACAGCCGTTATGAAGTTTTGAAAAAAATGTTTCTACCTGAGACACCAGCAGTCATTGTTGCCCGTGGTTTGGTGGTTCCAGAGGAGATGTTAAAGGCTGCTAGAGAATGTAAGATTGCTATTTTAACCAGCCGTGCAGCTACCAGTCGTTTATCTGGAGAGTTATCTAGCTATCTGGATTCTCGTTTGGCAGAACGTACCAGTGTGCACGGTGTCTTGATGGATATTTATGGGATGGGCGTCTTGATTCAGGGAGATAGTGGAATTGGTAAGAGCGAGACAGGTCTTGAGCTTGTCAAACGTGGTCACCGTTTGGTAGCCGATGACCGTGTCGATATCTTTGCCAAGGATGAGATTACTCTCTGGGGTGAACCAGCTGAAATTTTGAAACACTTGATTGAAATTCGTGGGGTTGGTATTATCGATGTTATGAGTCTCTACGGTGCGAGTGCTGTCAAGGATTCTTCACAGGTTCAGCTTGCTGTCTATTTGGAAAATTACGATACGCATAAGACCTTTGATCGTCTTGGAAACAATGCAGAGGAACTTGAAGTTTCTGGCGTAGCCATTCCTCGTATTCGTATTCCAGTTAAAACAGGTCGTAATATCTCTGTTGTGATTGAGGCAGCTGCCATGAATTATCGTGCCAAGGAAATGGGCTTTGATGCGACCCGTTTGTTCGACGAACGACTGACAAGTCTCATCGCTCGAAATGAGGTGCAAAATGCTTGATCCAATTGCTATTCAACTAGGACCCCTAGCCATTCGTTGGTATGCCTTATGTATTGTGACAGGCTTGATTCTTGCGGTTTATTTGACCATGAAAGAAGCACCTAGAAAGAAGATCATACCAGACGATATTTTAGATTTTATCTTAGTAGCCTTTCCCTTGGCTATTTTAGGAGCTCGTCTCTACTATGTTATTTTCCGATTTGATTACTATAGTCAGAATTTAGGAGAGATTTTTGCCATTTGGAATGGTGGTTTGGCCATTTACGGTGGTTTGATAACTGGGGCTCTTGTGCTCTATATCTTTGCTGACCGTAAACTCATCAATACTTGGGATTTTCTAGATATTGCGGCGCCTAGCGTTATGATTGCTCAAAGTTTGGGGCGTTGGGGTAATTTCTTTAACCAAGAAGCTTATGGTGCAACAGTGGATAATCTGGATTATCTACCTGGCTTTATCCGTGACCAGATGTATATTGAGGGGAGCTACCGTCAACCGACTTTCCTTTATGAGTCTCTATGGAATCTGCTTGGCTTTGCCTTGATTCTGATTTTTAGACGGAAATGGAAGAGTCTCAGACGAGGTCATATCACGGCCTTTTACTTGATTTGGTATGGTTTCGGTCGTATGGTCATCGAAGGTATGCGAACAGATAGTCTCATGTTCTTCGGCCTTCGAGTGTCCCAATGGCTGTCAGTTGTCCTTATCGGTCTCGGTATAATGATCGTTATTTATCAAAATCGAAAGAAGGCCCCTTACTATATTACAGAGGAGGAAAACTAAATGTTAGAAGTTGCATATATTCTTGTTGCTCTAGCTTTGATTGTCTTTTTGGTCTATCTGATCATTACTGTACAAAAGCTTGGTCGTGTCATCGATGAAACAGAAAAGACGATTAAAACCTTGACTTCAGATGTGGATGTGACCTTGCATCACACCAATGAGTTGTTGGCTAAGGTCAATGTCTTGGCAGATGATATCAATGTCAAGGTGGCTACGATTGATCCACTCTTCAGTGCTGTTGCAGATTTATCTCTATCTGTTTCAGACCTCAATGACCATGCGCGTGTCTTGAGCAAGAAAGCTTCATCAGCTGGTTCAAAAACACTCAAGACTGGTGCAAGTCTGTCAGCTCTTCGTCTTGCAAGTAAATTTTTCAAAAAATAAAAAAGGAGAATCCTTATGGGTAAATTATCCTCAATCCTTTTAGGAACGGTTTCAGGTGCAGCTCTTGCCTTGTTTTTAACAAGTGATAAAGGCAAACAAGTTTGCAGTCAGGCTCAAGATTTTCTAGATGATTTGAGAGAAGATCCGGAGTATGCCAAGGAGCAAGTCTGTGAAAAACTGACAGAAGTTAAGGAGCAGGCTACAGATTTTGTTCTGAAAACAAAAGAACAGGTTGAGTCAGGTGAAATCACTGTGGACAGTATACTTGCTCAAGCTAAATCCTATGCTTTTCAAGCGACAGAAGCATCAAAAAATCAATTAAATAATCTCAAGGAACAATGGCAAGAAAAAGCCGAAGCTCTTGATGACTCAGAAGAGATTGTGATTGATATAACAGAAAAATAAACCATCACCATCTCCGGACGGACTATGTATCTGGGGATGGTGATTTTTATCTGGAATCTAGTCTTTGTGGTATAATAATTACTATGCAGAAAAAACCAACGTCAGCCTATGTGCACATCCCATTTTGTACCCAGATTTGTTATTATTGTGATTTTTCAAAGGTCTTCATCAAAAATCAGCCAGTCGACAGCTATTTAGAGCATCTGCTGGAAGAGTTTCGTTCTTATGATATTGAAAAGTTGTCAACCCTTTATATCGGTGGTGGAACACCGACAGCCCTGTCGGCTCCGCAACTGGAGGTTTTACTGAATGGCTTGACTAAAAACTTGGACTTGTCTGTCTTAGAAGAGTTGACCATTGAAGCCAATCCAGGCGATTTGGATGCGGATAAGATAGCTGTTTTGAAAAATTCGGCTGTCAATCGTGTTTCGCTAGGTGTCCAGACCTTTGATGATAAGATGTTGAAAAAGATTGGGCGCAGTCATTTGGAGAAGGATATTTATGAAAATATCGATCGCCTGAAACTGGCTGGTTTTGACAACATCTCCATTGATTTGATTTATGCTCTGCCTGGTCAGACCATGGAGCAAGTAAAGGAAAATGTGGCTAAAGCCATTGGATTGGATATTCCCCACATGAGTTTGTATAGTTTGATTTTAGAAAACCATACGGTCTTTATGAACCGGATGCGACGTGGGAAATTGCCTCTGCCTAAGGAGGAACTAGAAGCGGAGATGTTTGAGTACATCATTGCAGAGCTGGAGCGAGCGGGTTTTGAGCATTATGAGATTTCTAATTTCTCCAAACCCGGTTTTGAAAGTCGTCACAATCTCATGTACTGGGACAATGCTGAATACTATGGTATTGGTGCAGGGGCATCTGGTTATGTCAATGGAGTACGCTATAAAAATCATGGTCCCATTCGTCATTATCTCAGTGCGGTTGAGGAAGGCAATGCTTGTATTACAGAAGATCACCTGAGTCAAAAGGAGCAAATGGAAGAAGAAATGTTCTTGGGACTCCGCAAGAAATCCGGGGTTTCCATGGCGCGATTTGAGGAAAAATTTGGACAGTCTTTTGCTGGACTTTATGGAGAAATTGTCAGAGATTTGGTTCAACAAGGCCTCATGCAGATTGAGGGTGACCACGTTCGCATGACAAAGAGAGGTCTCTTTTTGGGAGATACTGTAGCAGAACGATTTATTTTGGAGTAGGATCATGGGCTTAACTTATCAAATGAAAATGAAAATTCCTTTTGATATGGCTGATATGAACGGTCATATCAAACTTCCAGATGTGATTTTGCTGTCACTGCAAGTTTCAGGGATGCAATCGATTGAACTGGGAGTTAGTGATAAGGCCATTTTGGAAGACTATAATCTGGTCTGGATTATCGCAGAATATGATATTGAGGTGGTTCGTTTGCCTCGTTTTGCGGAAGAAATTACCATCGAAACGGAAGCCTTGAGCTACAATCGACTTTTTTGCTACCGTCGCTTTACTATTTATAATGAAGCGGGGCAGGAGCACATCCATATGATGGCGACCTTTGTTCTCATGGACCGCGGCAGTCGAAAAGTCCATGCTGTTGAACCTGAGATTGTGGCTCCTTACCAGTCTGATTTTGATAAAAAACTTATCCGTGGACCGAAGTATGAGTCCTTGGAAGAGCCGATCAGCAAGGATTACCATGTTCGTTTTTACGACTTGGATATGAATGGTCATGTCAATAACAGTAAATACTTGGACTGGATTTTTGAGGTCATGGGAGCGGATTTTTTGACCCACTATATTCCCAAGAAAATCAACCTCAAGTATGTCAAGGAAGTTCGACCAGGTGGGGTGATTACATCGGCTGTTGAACGGACTGGACTGGAAAGCAAGCATGAAATTACAAGTGATGGGGTTATCAATGCCCAAGCAATCATTACTTGGCAAGAAATAAAAAAGGCTTAGGGAGAAATAGATGAAATATAAAGGCTATTTAATTGATTTAGACGGAACCATTTATAAGGGGAAAGACCGAATCCCTGCTGGAGAGACTTTTGTTCATGAATTGCAAAAGCGGGACATTCCCTATCTCTTTGTAACCAACAATACAACCCGCACTCCAGAGAGTGTTAAGGAGATGTTGGCTCAGAATTTTAATATCGATACGCCTCTATCGACTGTCTACACAGCGACTTTGGCAACCATCGACTATATGAATGATTTGGGGCTTGAAAAGACCGTCTATGTCGTCGGAGAAGCAGGACTCAAGGAAGCCATCAAGGCGGCTGGTTATGTGGAAGACAAGGAAAACCCTGCCTACGTGGTAGTTGGTCTGGATTGGCAAGTCGACTATGAAAAATTTGCCACAGCAACTCTTGCTATTCAAAAGGGTGCCCATTTTATCGGAACCAATCCTGACCTCAACATCCCGACGGAACGTGGTCTTTTGCCAGGTGCTGGCTCACTGATTACGCTGCTTGAAGTAGCGACACGAGTGAAGCCGGTTTATATCGGAAAACCAAATGCCATCATTATGGACAAGGCGGTTGAGCACTTAGGTTTGGAACGTGAAGAGTTAATCATGGTTGGGGACAATTATTTGACTGATATCCGGGCTGGGATTGACAATGGCATTCCAACACTCTTGGTGACGACAGGTTTTACCAAGGCAGAAGAAGTAGCTGGCCTGCCAATCGCACCGACACATGTGGTTTCTAGCCTTGCGGAGTGGGATTTTGATGAAAACTAAATTGACCTTTTGGGGCTCTATGCTCTTTCTCCTCTCCCTCTCAATCCTTCTGACCATTTATCTGGCTTGGATTTTCTATCCTATGGAGATTCAGTGGCTAAACTTAACGAATCGAGTCTATCTAAAACCAGAAACCATTCAATACAATTTTCATATCTTGATGAATTATCTGACCAATCCTTTTAGTCAGATCTTACAGATGCCTGATTTTCGTTCGTCAGCAGCTGGTCTGCACCATTTCGCAGTGGTCAAGAATCTCTTTCATTTGGTTCAGCTAGTAGCTCTAGTGACACTGCCAAGTTTCTATGTCTTTGTCAATAGGATTGTGAAAAAGGACTTTTTGTCTCTTTATCGAAAAAGTCTCCTGACTCTAGTAGTCTTACCTGTGATGATTGGACTTGGGGGAGTTTTGATTGGTTTTGACCAATTCTTTACTCTTTTCCATCAAATTCTCTTTGTGGGAGATGATACCTGGCTTTTTGATCCAGCCAAGGATCCTGTTATTATGATTTTGCCAGAGACCTTCTTTCTTCATGCCTTCCTCCTCTTTTTTGCCCTCTATGAAAGCTTCTTTGGCTATCTGTGTCTGAAAAGTCGTAGGAAGTGAAATGAAAGATGTTTTTAATTTGCATATATAAAAATATATATCGTTTAAAACCATCGTTAAGAGTGAATTAACCAAATCCAATTGTGTCAATCGTTCGCAAACAGCCTATTTTTCTTGAAAAAATAGGCTTTTTTTCTAAAAATCCCTAGTCAAGCGCTTTATTTTTTTGTATAATAGAAGTAGCAAAGTATAGATAAGAAGAGAAAAGCATGATTACACTATTTCTATCACCGAGCTGTACATCATGTCGTAAGGCTAAGGCCTGGTTAGAAAAACATAAGGTTCCCTTTGTGGAACACAATATTATGACCAGTCCTTTAACAAGAAAAGAATTGCAACACATCCTTTCCTTGACCGAAAATGGTACTGATGACATCATTTCAACTCGTTCAAAAATTTTTCAAAAATTGAATATTGATGTAGAGAGTATTTCGGTATCGGAATTGCTTCATTTGATTGAGCAGTATCCTAGTCTTTTGCGTCGTCCAATTATTATTGATGCCAAGCGTATGCAAATCGGTTTTAATGAAGATGAGATTCGTGCTTTTCTCCCTCGTAGTTATCGTAAGCAAGAACTAAAAGAAGCAAGAATGAGAGCTGGTATTAGTTAATGAACAAACAGTATAGTTACCCACTAGATTTGTCGTGGAGCACTGAAGAACTTGCTTCAGTGCTTTCTTTTTTTAATGATGTTGAAGCTGCCTATGAAGGCAAAGTAGAGGCTAAAAAGTTACTGGACTCCTATAAGGGATTCAAAGCGGTCGTGCCAAGCAAGAGCGAAGAGAAACGTTTGGGACGAGAATTTGAAACGGTTAGTGGCTATTCACTTTACCGAGCAGTTCAGGCTGCCAAAGAAAAAGGGGAAGGAAAGATTTCTCTTGGAAAGTAAATTTGAATTTGCTAAAGAGCTTGTTAAGAAAGCAGGCCAGTACATTCTTGACCATATGCAGGAAGACTTGCGTGTTGAAACCAAGTCCTCTCCAACAGATTTGGTGACCAGACTGGACAAAGAAGTTCAGGAACTCTTGGTTGGTGAGATTTTGTCCCGTTATCCTGAGGATAAGATTTGTGCTGAAGAAGGTTGTCTGCGAGCCTCGGTTCAAGAGGGCAAGGTTTGGGTCATTGATCCCATTGATGGTACCAATAATTTTGTAGCCCAGCAGGAAGATTTTGCTGTTATGATGGCTTATTTTGAAAATGGTCAGGGACAGTTTGGTCTGATTTATGATGTGGTCAAAGGGGATTGTTACCACGGTGGTGGGGAATTTCCAGTTTGTCTAAATGATAGGCCCCTAGCTCCTTTTAAAACTAAACCACTTGGAGATTTTCTCATTGCAGGGAATAGTGGTATGCTGGAAACCAATGAATGGGGGCTGGCTGATTTGAGCCGAGCGGTTCTTGGTGTTCGTGTCTATGGAAGTGCGGCCATTAGTTTTGCCAAGATTTTGTCAGGGCGTTTGTTGACCTATCTCACTTATCTGCAACCATGGGATTATGCCGCAGCTAGTATTTTAGGGGAAAGTCTGGGCTATCGGGTTGTGACCCTTTTTGGTGAAGCTCCTGATTTTCAAACCAGACAGCCTGTCATGATGGTGCCTCTTGAGATGCAGGAGGAAATTCAGTCCTATATTTACGAAAGGAAAAGAACTTAAATGCAATTTCCAGAAGGATTTGTTGAAAAATATAAAGAAATACTAGGAGATGAGGCAAGAAATTTTCTTGCCTCTTTTGAGGAGGAAGCGGTTTCGGCCTTTCGGGTCAATCCCTTAAAAGAAGAGCAACTTTCCTTTTCTGATGCCATTACTCAAACCCCTTGGGGCCACTATGGGAAGGTTTCAGGGAAATCGCCTGAGCATGCTACAGGTTTAGTTTATTCGCAAGAACCTGCTGCTCAAATGGTGGCTCAAGTAGCCCAACCCAGTCCTGGTATGAAGGTCTTGGACTTGGCTGCTGCACCGGGGGGCAAATCAACTCAACTGGCAGCCTATCTAGCAGGGGAGGGGCTACTTGTTTCCAATGAAATTTCAAGCAAACGGGCTAAGATTTTGGTTGAAAACATGGAGCGTTTTGGAGCGACAAATGTCGTGGTGACCAATGAATCTGCCGACCGCTTGGTCAAGGTCTTTAAAGGCTATTTTGACTTAATCGTTCTTGATGCCCCTTGCTCTGGTGAAGGAATGTTTCGTAAGCAACCTGATGCTATGGACTATTGGAGCTTAGATTATCCGAGTCAATGTGCTAGCTTGCAAAGAGAAATTCTGGAGGATGCAGTGACCATGTTAGCTGAAGGTGGTCGTCTGGTTTATTCGACCTGTACCTGGGCACCCGAGGAAAACGAAGAGATTGTCAATTGGTTGCTGGAAGAGTATGATTTTGACTTGTTGCCAGTAGAGCATATCAATGGAATGGTAGCTGGTATTGACCTGCCAGAAACGGCTCGGATGTACCCTCATCAGTTTAAGGGAGAGGGTCAGTTTGTTGCCCATCTACAGTTTAAGGGTAACAATCCAGCTCCTAAATTTAAGGCAAGTAAGAGTAACCTCAGCCGTGAACAAGTTGCCTTGTGGCAGGAATTTGCCCAAAACCATTTGAAGGTCAATCTACCGGGTATCTTGCAGACTTTTGGAGACCAGCTTTATCTCTTGCCAGAACTTTTGCCAGATTTAGGGAAGCTCAAGATTGCTCGCAATGGACTGCATCTGGGTACTTTTAAGAAGAAACGCTTTGAGCCCAGTTTCGCTCTTGGTTTAGCCTTGAAATCGAGTCAGGTCGAACAGTCGGTTGAAATTGGCCAAGAAGCGTTTGTCAAGTATGCGGCTGGAGAAATCGTTCAGCTGGCAGAAAGTCTGCCAAATGGTTGGTACCAAGTTTTGGTTAAAGGCAATGGCTTGGGCTTTGCAAAGGTTACTGGAAATGTTTTGAAAAATTATTTTCCAAAAGGCCTCAGATTCAAATGAAAATGCTAGTCAAATATCTTATTCTATGTTATAGTGAAAGTATGGATTTTTTTAGTAGGATGATTCTTGATATCTTGATTGCCATTACATGTAGTTTTACTACTCAATGAAAATCAAAGAGCAAACTAGGAAGCTAGCCATAGATAGCTCAAAACACTGGTTTGAAGAGATTTTCAAAGAGTACAAGAAGTTTAGTTATTAGCGTTCTTACCGCTTGTAAACTAGATTTCTCATAAAATAGAATCTTTTCCTTTTAGTTGTAAACTAGTCTGGGAGAGTAGAGAGGTTTGAGATACCTTTCTAGCTTTTGGATTATCATCTAAGGAGAGTAATTTCCCTTGCATTAAAAAGGGGAAAAAGAGACACGAAATGACTATAATGGGTGACAATGGGGGAAGGGATAGACAAGAGATTTTATCCACATATGAAAAAAGGAGGTTAGGAAAGAGTAATATAGCCTATATTATATAAATAATCAATTGCGCAGAAATTTGGTAAGAATTCATGCGTCAACTCATAAAGAACTACTTAAAAAATTCACAGTATTCATAATTATTTTCGAGGAGAAAAACAGTGAAAAAAAGAAAAAAGCTTGCTCTGTCTCTTATCGCTTTTTGGCTGACGGCTTGTTTAGTAGGCTGTGCTAGCTGGATTGATCGTGGAGAATCCATAACGGCTGTTGGCTCAACTGCCTTGCAACCCTTGGTTGAAGTAGCGGCAGATGAATTTGGCACGATCCATGTTGGAAAAACGGTCAATGTCCAAGGGGGAGGTTCTGGTACAGGCTTGTCCCAGGTTCAGTCTGGGGCAGTTGATATAGGAAACTCAGATGTATTTGCTGAGGAAAAAGACGGAATTGATGCTTCTGCTCTTGTTGACCACAAGGTCGCGGTAGCTGGCTTGGCTCTGATTGTCAATAAGGAGGTTGATGTTGATAACCTAACGACAGAGCAACTTCGTCAAATCTTCATAGGTGAGGTAACCAATTGGAAAGAGGTTGGTGGTAAGGACTTACCCATCTCTGTTATCAATCGGGCAGCCGGCTCTGGTTCTCGTGCTACCTTTGATACTGTCATTATGGAAGGTCAGTCTGCCATGCAAAGTCAGGAGCAGGATTCAAATGGAGCGGTAAAATCAATCGTATCAAAAAGTCCAGGAGCTATCTCTTATTTATCTCTTACCTATATAGATGATTCGGTCAAAAGCATGAAGTTGAATGGCTATGACTTAAGTCCAGAAAATATAAGTAGCAATAATTGGCCCTTGTGGTCTTATGAGCATATGTATACATTGGGGCAGCCCAATGAGTTGGCTGCAGAATTTCTCAATTTTGTTCTCTCGGATGAGACCCAAGAAGGAATTGTCAAAGGATTGAAGTATATTCCGATTAAGGAAATGAAGGTTGAAAAAGATGCTGCCGGAACTGTGACAGTGTTGGAAGGGAGACAATAATGAATCAAGAAGAATTAGCTAAGAAAATGTTGCTTCCATCAAAGAATTCTCGTCTGGAGAAATTAGGAAAAGGTTTGACCTTTGCCTGTCTTTCTTTGATAGTCATCCTTGTGGCCATGATTTTGGTTTTCGTAGCGCAAAAAGGCTTGTCGACCTTCTTTGTCAATGGTGTGAATATCTTTGACTTTCTTTTGGGAGGAACTTGGAATCCTTCTAGTAAAGAATTTGGTGCCCTTCCTATGATTTTGGGTTCCTTTATCGTTACCATTCTCTCAGCCCTTATCGCAACCCCCTTTGCTATTGGTGCAGCAGTTTTTATGACCGAAGTATCACCAAAAGGGGCGAAGATTTTGCAACCAGCTATTGAACTCCTGGTTGGGATTCCTTCAGTAGTGTACGGATTTATTGGCTTGCAAGTCGTCGTTCCCTTTGTTCGCAGTGTCTTTGGTGGGACTGGTTTTGGGATTTTGTCAGGGATTTCCGTCCTCTTTGTCATGATTTTGCCGACCGTAACCTTTATGACAACGGATAGCTTGCGTGCGGTTCCTCGTTATTATCGTGAAGCCAGTTTCGCTATGGGAGCCACTCGCTGGCAGACTATCTGGCGTGTGATCTTGAAGGCGGCCCGTTCTGGTATTTTCACTGCAGTGGTCTTTGGGATGGCGCGTGCCTTTGGTGAGGCTTTAGCTATCCAGATGGTTGTCGGAAACTCAGCTGTTATCCCAACTTCCTTGACCACACCAGCTGCAACTTTAACTTCTATATTAACTATGGGAATTGGGAACACTGTCATGGGAACTGTAAATAATAATGTTCTCTGGTCACTGGCCTTGGTACTGCTCTTGATGAGTTTAGTTTTTAACAGTGTGATTAAATTGATTACGAAAGAAAGAGGAAAGAAAAATTATGCGCGCTAAGAAATTAGATAAACTTGCAACAGCTGTCCTCTATACGATTGCTAGCATCATTGTGACAATCTTGGCTTCCTTGATTCTCTATATCTTGGTTCGGGGCTTGCCCCATATCTCTTGGTCTTTCTTGACTGGAAGGTCTTCTGCTTTTCAAGCAGGTGGTGGGATTGGCATTCAGCTTTACAATTCCTTTTTCCTATTGGTCATTACCTTGATTATTTCTGTACCTCTTTCTATGGGAGCTGGGATTTACTTGGCTGAATATGCTAAAAAAGGTCCTGTTACCAACTTTGTGCGGACTTGTATTGAAATCTTGTCCTCTTTACCATCAGTGGTGGTGGGTCTCTTTGGTTACTTGATCTTTGTAGTCCAGTTTGAGTATGGATTTTCAATCATTTCAGGTGCCTTGGCCTTGACAGTCTTTAACTTGCCTCAGATGACGCGTAATGTAGAGGATAGTTTGAAACACGTTCACCATACCCAACGTGAGGCTGGTCTGGCTCTTGGGATTTCTCGCTGGGAGACAGTGGTTCATGTTGTTATTCCAGAAGCGCTTCCAGGTATTGTAACGGGTGTCGTCTTGGCATCTGGTCGTATCTTTGGCGAAGCTGCAGCTCTGATCTATACAGCAGGGCAATCGGCGCCAGCTCTTGACTGGTCTAACTGGAATATCCTCAGTGTGACTAGCCCCATCTCTATCTTCCGTCAAGCAGAAACCTTGGCTGTCCATATCTGGAAAGTCAATAGTGAAGGCACTATTCCAGATGGAACCATTGTATCAGCAGGTTCTGCCGCTGTGCTCCTGATCTTTATCCTGATTTTTAACTTTGGAGCTCGTAAGTTCGGAAGCTATCTACACAAGAAATTAACCGCTGCCTAAAGGAGAAGCCATGTCAACATATAACTGGGATGAGAAGCATATCCTTACCTTTCCTGAAGAAAAAGTAGCCCTTTCTACTAAGGATGTCCATGTTTACTATGGTAAAAATGAATCCATTAAGGGGATTGATATGCAATTTGAAAGAAATAAAATTACAGCTTTGATTGGTCCGTCGGGATCGGGGAAATCTACCTACTTACGCAGTCTCAATCGCATGAATGATACCATTGATATTGCTAAAGTAACTGGGCAGATTCTCTATCGTGGAATTGATGTCAACCGTCCAGAAATCAACGTTTATGAAATGCGTAAACACATTGGAATGGTTTTTCAACGCCCCAATCCATTTGCTAAGTCAATTTACCGTAATATTACCTTTGCGCATGAACGTGCTGGAGTTAAGGATAAGCAAGTCCTAGATGAAATCGTAGAAACCTCCCTTCGTCAGGCTGCCCTCTGGGATCAGGTTAAAGACGATCTCCACAAGTCAGCCTTGACCTTATCAGGTGGTCAGCAACAACGTCTCTGTATCGCTCGTGCCATCTCTGTTAAGCCAGATATCCTCTTAATGGATGAGCCAGCCTCAGCCTTGGATCCGATTGCGACCATGCAACTAGAAGAGACCATGTTTGAGCTCAAGAAAAACTTTACCATCATCATTGTAACGCATAATATGCAGCAGGCTGCTCGTGCAAGTGACTATACAGGCTTCTTTTACTTGGGTGATTTGATTGAGTATGACAAGACTGCAACTATTTTCCAAAATGCTAAGCTACAGTCCACCAATGACTATGTATCTGGTCACTTTGGTTAGAAAGGAAACCGTATGACAGATGCGATTTTACAGGTATCAGACCTGTCCGTTTATTATAATAAAAAGAAGGCTTTGAATAGTGTTTCCCTATCTTTCCAACCTAAGGAAATTACAGCCTTGATTGGTCCATCTGGATCAGGGAAGTCAACCCTCCTCAAGTCTCTCAACCGCATGGGAGATCTCAATCCAGAGGTGACCACAACTGGATCCGTGGTGTACAATGGTCACAACATCTACAGTCCGCGTACAGATACGGTTGAATTACGTAAGGAAATCGGAATGGTTTTCCAACAACCTAATCCTTTCCCTATGACTATCTATGAGAATGTTGTCTACGGGCTTCGTATCAATGGAATTAAGGATAAGCAGGTTCTGGATGAAGCCGTAGAAAAAGCCTTGCAAGGTGCCTCTATCTGGGATGAGGTCAAGGATCGTCTATATGATTCAGCTATTGGATTGTCAGGTGGTCAACAGCAGCGTGTCTGCGTGGCCCGTGTCTTGGCAACTAGTCCTAAAATCATCCTCTTGGATGAGCCAACTTCGGCTTTGGATCCGATTTCAGCTGGTAAAATTGAGGAAACCTTGTATGGTCTAAAAGACAAGTACACCATGCTTCTGGTAACCCGTTCCATGCAGCAAGCTTCACGTATCTCTGATAAGACAGGATTTTTCCTAGATGGAGATTTGATTGAATTTAATGATACCAAGCAGATGTTCCTTGATCCCCAACACAAGGAAACGGAAGACTATATTACAGGAAAATTTGGATAAGGAGATGAAAGATGTTACGATCTCAATTTGAAGAAGATTTAGAGAAATTACATAACCAGTTCTACGCTATGGGACAAGAAGTGCTCTCACAAATCAATCGTACGGTACGTGCTTTTGTCACGCATGACCGTGACCTGGCAAAAGAGGTCATCGAAGATGATGCAGAAGTAAATGAATACGAAGTGAAACTGGAAAAGAAATCATTTGAAATGATCGCACTCCAACAACCAGTCTCTCAAGATTTGCGTACAGTCTTGACTGTCCTTAAGGCTGTATCAGATGTGGAGCGTATGGGGGATCACGCTGTAGCCATTGCCCAGGCAACCATCCGTATGAAGGGGGAAGAACGTATTCCAGCTGTAGAGGAAGAAATTAAAAAAATGGGACGTGAAGTTAAAAGCGTTGTTGAAGCAGCACTTGATCTTTATCTTAATGGTTCTGTTGACGACGCATACCGGGTGGCCTCCATGGATGAGCAAATTAACCACTATTTTGAAACTATCCGTGACCTTGCGACTGAAGAGATTAAGAAAAATCCAGAAGCCATTGTTACGGGTCGTGATTATTTCCAAGTTATTTCCTACTTGGAGCGTATCGGTGACTATGCTAAAAATATCTGTGAATGGGTTGTCTACTTTGAAACAGGTAAGATTGTCGAACTATAAAATAGTTTAATTCTGTATAAAAAGGAGCTTGAAATCAACTGATGGCTCCTTTTTTTGAACGAAAAAATATTTTTGAGATAAAAATTTAAAAAACACTTGACAAGTAACTTGGATATCGTTATAATTATACAAAATTAACAGAGAGGTTGTTTATTTATGAAATCAAAAAAATGGATATTTGTTTTATGTAATTTTCTTGCAAGTTTCTTCTTAGTAGCTTGCCAGTCAGGTTCTAATGGTTCTCAGTCAGCTGTTGAGGCCATTAAGCAAAAGGGGAAATTAGTTGTGGCAACCAGTCCTGACTATGCACCCTTTGAATTTCAATCATTGGTTGATGGAAAGAACCAGGTAGTCGGTGCAGACATCGACATGGCTCAGGCTATCGCTGATGAACTTGGGGTTAAGTTGGAAATCTCAAGCATGAGTTTTGACAATGTTTTGACCAGTCTTCAAACTGGTAAGACTGACCTAGCAGTTGCAGGAATTAGTGCTACTGACGAGAGAAAAGAAGTCTTTGATTTTTCAATCCCATACTATGAAAACAAGATTAGTTTCTTGGTTCGTAAGGCTGATGTGGAAAAATACAAGGATTTAACTAGCCTAGAAAGTGCTAATATTGCAGCCCAAAAAGGGACTGTTCCAGAATCAATGGTCAAGGAACAATTGCCAAAAGCTCAATTAACTTCCCTAACTAATATGGGTGAAGCAGTCAATGAATTGCAGGCTGGAAAAGTAGATGCTGTTCATATGGATGAGCCTGTTGCACTTAGTTATGCTGCTAAAAACGCTGGCTTAGCTGTCGCAACTGTCAGCTTGAAGATGAAGGACGGCGACGCCAATGCCGTTGCTCTTAGAAAAAATAGTGATGATTTGAAAGAAGTGGTAGACAAGGTTATCCAAAAACTTAAGGATGAAGGAACTTACCAAAGCTATCTTGAAAAAGCAGCAAGTCTAACTGAAGTTGAAGAATAAGAAAAAGCAGAGTTGGATGTCATTCCAATTCTGCTTTTAAATAGTTTAAAACATTTTCCAGATTGTCTAGGGACACCTTGGCAAATTGATAAGGACAGGTGCTTAAATAGGCCTCTTCAAAGAAGTCCAAGCCCAGTTGACTGTGTTTGAGACTGGCGATTTTAGGATACTGTCTCAGGTCTAGCAATAAACCATCGTGTAGGGGATAATGAGGAAGGGGACAAGGTGTTTTAGTTATCCTTTCCTCGATTTGTTTTTGGTAAGATTCATGATTGGTCAAGCGAGCCAAACGATTTTTTTCAAACAATTGACTGTCAATATAGAGTGACAGGGCCTTTTGCATAATGAGGTTGCTGTCGTAGTCTAGGATATTTTTGTAGGCCACAAATGCTTCTTTGATAGCATTTGGAAGAATGAGTGCTGTAATACGAAGGGCAGGAAAAAGGCTGGTCGAGAAGGACTTGATATAAATGACATGCTCCTCTGTATCAAGATAGTGGAAGGTTTGACCCTTCTTGGAGTCCAAATCACCCAGATAATCGTCCTCTACGATATAGACATCATACTTGGCAGCTAAGTTAAGAATAGATCGTTTGTCTTGCTCAGAATAGGAATGTCCCAGAGGATAGTGAAATCGGGGAATGGTGTAGAAAAATTTAATTTTTCCTGTTTTGAAGTGGCCTTCCAGCTCCTCCAAGTCAATCCCATCAATGCCTCGTTCAATCGTTTGATAGTCCAGCCCCTGTGCAATCAAGAGGCGATTCATCCGATGGTAGGTTGGCTGTTCCACCAAGATTTCCTTGGCTTGGCTAGGAAAGGATATTTGAGATAGGATAAACAAGGCTTGCTGGGTTCCAGAAGTCAGTACTAGTTGGTTAGTCTTGCAGTAGAGAGCTTGGTCAAAGAGGAGTTTGTGAATGGATTGTCTTAGGTCTTCTAATCCTTCTTGATTGTCATAGTAGTTGAAGAGGTAGTTTTCTCGGCCAATCAAGGTTTCATTGACACAGAGTCGGAAATCGTCATAGGCACTGGCATGTTCGTCGGTAACCTCGATTTCTAGGTCTTGATGTTGCCCTTGTTCTAATACATAGTAGCCACTCTGAGGCTTGGCATAGAGGTATTGTTCGTGCCGTAATTCCAGCAGGGCTCGTTGAATGGTGTCCTTGCTGCAGTGAAAGTCAAGGCTCAGTTGACGGATAGAAGGCAGGCGACTACCCGTCGGAAAACGTCCAGACTCGATACTATTTTTCAGATAGGAAACGACCTCTTTGTACTTGCTTTGTTTCTTCATTCCAGACCTCCCTTGATTTTGTTACATTGTACCCTTTTTTTTCCTTCTTGGCAATGTCTAGAGCGTTTCTCTCGTTCACATCTAGGGGCAAATGTGGTATACTTAGGAGTGACATTTATAGAATAACAGACAAGAAAGTGAATGGATAAGAACGTGCAGGAACCAGTGAAATTATTTCAATACAATACTCTTGGAGCCTTGATGGCTGGCCTTTATGGTGGTACCATGACAGTGGGAGAATTGCTAGAGCATGGTGACCTTGGTTTGGGAACCTTGGATTCTATTGATGGGGAATTGATTGTCTTAGATGGCAAGGCTTATCAGGCAAAAGGAACAGGAGATCAGCCAGAAATTGTGGAAGTGTCACCAGATGCCCTTATTCCTTATGCAGCAGTAGTACCGCATCAGGCAGAGGTCATTTTCCGCCAGCGCTTTGAGATGACAGACAAGGAATTGGAAGAACGAATTGAGTCTTATTATGATGGGGAAAATCTTTTCCGCTCTATCAAGATTCGGGGGGAATTTTCACATATGCATGTGCGTATGATTCCTAAGTCAACACCCGATACCAAGTTTGCTGATGTCGCAACCCATCAACCGGAATATAGTCGTGACAATGTTGCGGGGACTATTGTTGGTTTCTGGACGCCTGAGATTTTCCATGGGGTCAGTGTGGCAGGCTACCATCTGCACTTCATATCAGATGATTTGACCTTCGGTGGACATGTCATGGATTTTGTCATCAAGGAAGGCATTATCGAGGTGGGAGCAGTTGACCAGTTGGACCAACGTTTCCCAGTCCAAGACCGTCAATACTTGTTTTCTAAGTTCAATGTTGACGAGATGAAAAAAGATATTGAAAAGGCAGAATAGGAGAAGAAAATGACCATCCATATCATTATTACCATGTTGCTGTTGCTAGCTTTTCTGATAGGAAGCATTTGGTTTGCCAAAAAGAAATACCAGATTAATCTAGCTGTCTTGGGCTTGGGTGCAGTCGCTTTCTTTGTCTCTTCGCAGATTTTGGAAAAACTGGTGCATATCTTGATTTTGCATCCTCAAAAAGACGGTAGTATTGCCCTCTTGCAAGATCATCCGCTTGTCTATATTATCTATGGCCTAGCCATGGCAGCATTTTTTGAGGAAACGGCTCGTCTTGTTTTCTTCAAATGCTTGGAGAAAAAGAGAAGTTTGGAAAAGGCAGACGCCTTGGCCTATGGACTGGGGCATGGTGGCTTGGAGTTGATTTTTCTAGGCCTTACTAGTTTACTCAATCTTTACATTGTTCTTTCGGCAGTTCAAACTCAGAATCCACAGGTTATGCAATTACTGTCTGAAAATATGTTAAAAACCATTCAGTCACTTTCGGTCTGGCAGATTTATTTGCTTGGTTTTGAGCGAATCTTGGCGCTTGGTTTCCAATTACTTTTGACAGTTTGGGTTTACCAAGCTGTTCGCCAGAAGAAATGGATTTATCTCCTAGCAGCCTATGGCTTGCATGCCTTCTTTGATCTGGCACCATCTCTTTCCCAAGTAGGCTGGTTGACAAATCCAGTCTTGGTTGAAGTGATTCTAGCACTGGAGCTCGTTCTGGTCGCCTATGGAACCAAGGAAATCTTTTGTAAAAAATCATAAAAAGGGGGGGAACCTCTTTTTCTTATGCAAAATCCAAACAAGGTATTTTTATGGTCGTCAAATGTCTCTAAAAATGGTATAATGGAATGAATTTTGTAAAAGGAAGAGTGACATGTCTGTAAGAGAAAAAATGCTTGAAATCTTAGAAGGAATTGATATCCGTTTTAAGGAACCCTTGCATAGCTATAGTTATACAAAAGTAGGTGGAGAGGCTGATTATTTGGTCTTTCCACGAAATCGTTTTGAGTTGGTTCGCGTTGTGAAATTTGCCAACCAAGAAAATATCCCTTGGATGGTTCTTGGCAATGCAAGCAATATCATTGTTCGTGATGGTGGGATTCGTGGATTTGTCATCTTGTGTGACAAGCTCAATAACGTTTCTGTTGATGGCTATACCATTGAAGCAGAAGCTGGGGCTAACTTGATTGAAACAACTCGCATTGCCCTCCGTCATAGTTTGACTGGCTTTGAGTTTGCTTGTGGTATTCCAGGAAGCGTTGGCGGTGCTGTCTTTATGAATGCGGGTGCCTATGGTGGCGAGATTGCTCACATCTTGCAGTCTTGTAAGGTCTTGACCAAGGATGGAGAAATCGAAACCCTGTCTGCTAAAGACTTGGCTTTTGGTTACCGCCATTCAGCTATTCAGGAGTCTGGTGCAGTTGTCTTGTCAGTTAAATTTGCCCTAGCCCCAGGAACCCATCAGGTTATCAAGCAGGAAATGGACCGCTTGACGCACCTACGTGAACTCAAGCAACCTTTGGAATACCCATCTTGTGGCTCGGTCTTTAAGCGTCCAGTCGGGCATTTTGCAGGTCAGTTAATTTCAGAAGCTGGCTTGAAAGGCTATCGTATCGGTGGCGTAGAAGTGTCAGAAAAGCATGCAGGATTTATGATCAATGTCGCAGATGGAACGGCCAAAGACTACGAGGACTTGATCCAATCGGTTATCGAAAAAGTCAAGGAACACTCAGGTATTACGCTTGAAAGAGAAGTCCGGATCTTGGGTGAAAGCAAGTAGGAAGCTGTATTTGAAAAGCTGCTGCTATGTCATGGAAAGGGGGTGAAAGCCTATCGGTAGCGAAGATGTATGCAGGTGGTTTTACTCCCTGCAAGAGGTAGTGGGGACCTGACAGAGCCCCGATCGGTTAATCTATGAAAAAGAAGGAATTTATGCCAATTGAAAAAACCAATTATCGAATTCAAAAACGTCTCTAAAGTTTTTGAAGACAGCAACACCAAGGTTCTCAAAGATATCAACTTTGAGTTGGAAGAAGGGAAATTCTACACCCTTCTAGGTGCATCTGGTTCGGGGAAATCAACTATCCTAAACATTATTGCAGGTTTACTGGATGCGACGACAGGAGATATCATGCTAGACGGTGTTCGTATCAATGATATTCCAACCAACAAGCGCGACGTACATACCGTCTTCCAATCCTATGCCTTGTTCCCACATATGAATGTGTTTGAAAATGTTGCCTTTCCACTTCGCTTGCGTAAAATTGATAAGAAAGAAATCGAGCAGCGTGTAGCGGAAGTTCTCAAGATGGTTCAGTTGGAAGGTTATGAAAAACGTTCCATCCGCAAACTTTCTGGAGGACAACGTCAGCGTGTGGCCATCGCCCGTGCTATCATCAACCAACCCCGTGTGGTCTTGTTGGACGAGCCTTTATCAGCGCTGGACTTGAAATTGAGAACAGACATGCAGTACGAATTGCGTGAATTACAACAACGATTGGGCATTACCTTTGTCTTTGTCACTCACGATCAGGAAGAAGCTCTTGCCATGAGTGACTGGATTTTCGTTATGAATGATGGCGAGATTGTCCAGTCTGGAACCCCTGTGGACATCTACGATGAGTCAATCAACCACTTTGTTGCCACCTTTATCGGGGAGTCAAACATCTTGCCAGGTACCATGATTGAGGACTACTTGGTCGAATTTAACGGCAAACGCTTTGAAGCGGTTGATGGTGGGATGAAGCCAAATGAACCTGTTGAGGTCGTTATTCGTCCAGAGGACTTGCGCATTACCCTTCCTGAAGAAGGCAAACTCCAAGTTAAGGTCGACACCCAGCTCTTCCGTGGAGTTCATTATGAAATTATCGCCTATGACGAACTTGGAAATGAATGGATGATCCACTCAACCCGTAAGGCCATCGTGGGTGAGGAAATCGGTCTGGACTTTGAATCAGAAGACATCCACATCATGCGTCTCAATGAAACCGAAGAAGAGTTCGATGCTCGTATCGAAGAATACGTGGAAATCGAAGAGCAAGAAGCAGGTCTGATCAATGCGATCGAGGAGGAAAGAGATGAAGAAAACAAGCTCTAAACTCTTTGTAGTGCCCTACATGCTTTGGATTGCCCTCTTTGTATTGGCACCCTTGGTCTTGATTTTCGGACAATCCTTTTTCAACATTGAAGGCCAGTTTAGTTTAGAAAATTATAAATCTTACTTTGCGTCACAAAACTTGACCTACCTCAAAATGAGTTTCAACTCAGTGCTTTATGCAGGGATTGTGACCTTTGTGACCTTGCTTATCAGCTATCCAACAGCCCTCTTTTTGACCCGTCTCAAGCACCGTCAACTCTGGCTCATGCTGATTATCCTTCCTACCTGGATCAATTTGCTCCTTAAAGCCTATGCTTTTATCGGGATTTTTGGTCAAAATGGCTCTATTAACCAATTCTTGGAATTTATCGGAATTGGTTCACAACAGTTGCTTTTTACCGATTTTTCCTTTATCTTTGTCGCAAGCTACATCGAGCTCCCCTTTATGATTTTGCCGATTTTCAATGTCTTAGACGACATGGATAATAATCTCATCAATGCTAGTTCAACTAAGTGGGAGACCTTCCGTCATGTCATCTTCCCTCTATCTATGAACGGTGTGCGAAGTGGGGTTCAGTCGGTCTTTATCCCAAGTTTGAGTCTCTTCATGCTGACCCGTTTGATTGGTGGGAACCGCGTTATCACCTTGGGGACGGCTATTGAGCAGAATTTTCTAACCAATGACAACTATGGTATGGGTTCAACCATCGGTGTAATTCTCATCCTGACCATGTTCATCACCATGTGGGTGACTAAGGAAAGGAGAGAACGATGAAAAAATTTGCCAACCTTTATCTGGGACTGGTCTTTCTGGTCCTCTACCTGCCTATCTTTTACTTGATTGGCTATGCCTTTAATGCTGGTGATGATATGAATAGCTTTACAGGTTTTAGCTGGACTCACTTTGAAACCATGTTTGGAGATGGGAGACTCATGCTGATTTTGGCTCAGACATTTTTCTTGGCCTTCCTATCAGCCTTGATAGCGACCATTATCGGGACTTTTGGTGCCATTTACATCTACCAGTCTCGTAAGAAATACCAAGAAGCCTTTCTATCACTCAATAATATCCTCATGGTTGCGCCTGACGTTATGATTGGTGCTAGCTTCTTGATTCTCTTTACCCAACTCAAGTTTTCACTTGGCTTTTTGACCGTTCTATCTAGTCACGTGGCCTTCTCCATTCCTATCGTGGTCTTGATGGTCTTGCCTCGACTCAAGGAAATGAATGGCGACATGATTCATGCGGCCTATGACTTGGGAGCTAGTCAATTTCAGATGTTCAAGGAAATCATGCTTCCTTACCTGACTCCGTCTATCATTACTGGTTATTTCATGGCCTTCACCTATTCGTTAGATGACTTTGCCGTGACCTTCTTTGTAACAGGAAATGGCTTTTCAACCCTATCAGTCGAGATTTACTCTCGTGCTCGCAAGGGGATTTCCTTAGAAATCAATGCCCTGTCTGCTCTAGTCTTTCTCTTTAGTATTATCCTAGTTGTAGGTTATTACTTTATCTCTCGTGAGAAGGAGGAGCAAGCATGAAAAAAATCTATTCATTTTTAGCAGGAATTGCAGCGATTATCCTTGTCTTGTGGGGAATTGCGACTCATTTAGATAGTAAAATCAATAGTCGAGATAGTCAAAAATTGGTTATCTATAACTGGGGAGACTATATCGATCCTGAACTCTTGACTCAGTTTACAGAAGAAACAGGAATTCAAGTTCAGTACGAGACTTTTGACTCCAACGAAGCCATGTACACTAAGATAAAGCAGGGTGGAACGACCTACGATATTGCCATTCCAAGTGAATACATGATTAACAAGATGAAGGACGAAGACCTCTTGGTTCCGCTTGATTATTCAAAAATTGAAGGAATCGAAAATATCGGACCAGAGTTTCTCAACCAGTCCTTTGACCCAGGTAATAAATTCTCCATCCCTTACTTCTGGGGAACCTTAGGAATTGTCTACAACGAAACCATGGTAGATGAAGCGCCTGAGCATTGGGATGACCTTTGGAAGCCGGAGTATAAGAATTCTATCATGCTCTTTGATGGGGCGCGTGAGGTGCTGGGACTAGGACTCAATTCCCTCGGCTACAGCCTCAACTCCAAGGATCTGCAGCAGTTGGAAGAGACAGTGGATAAGCTCTACAAACTGACTCCAAATATCAAGGCTATCGTTGCGGACGAGATGAAGGGCTATATGATTCAGAATAATGTTGCAATCGGCGTGACCTTCTCTGGTGAAGCCAGCCAAATGTTAGAAAAAAATGAAAATCTACGTTATGTGGTACCGACAGAGGCCAGCAATCTTTGGTTTGACAATATGGTCATTCCCAAAACAGTTAAAAACCAAAACTCAGCTTATGCCTTTATCAACTTTATGTTGAAACCTGAAAATGCTCTCCAAAATGCGGAGTATGTCGGCTATTCAACACCAAACCTACCAGCGAAGGAATTGCTCCCAGAGGAAACAAAGGAAGATAAGGCCTTCTATCCCGATGTTGAAACCATGAAACACCTAGAAGTTTATGAGAAATTTGACCATAAATGGACAGGGAAATATAGCGACCTCTTCCTACAGTTTAAAATGTATCGGAAGTAGGAGATAAACGTAAGAAGACGAATCAGTCAAGCTGGTTCGTTTTTAAGGAATAGAAGTCAGTTTTTAGAGCCCTATCTTTTTCTATTCTAGTTGTTTATTTGCTTATTTGCTTGCCTAGTAGTATACTAAGCCTATACTCTTCAAACCACGTCAGCGTTGCCTTGCCGTACTCAAGTACAGCTTGAGGCTAGCTTCCTAGTTTGCTTTTTGATTTTTATTGAGTATTAACCTTACAGAAAGCGGCAACAAATAATGAAAATGTCTACTTTTTTCAAAAAAAGTTTCTGGCCAACCTTTATGATTGTTAACCAAACTGCTATACTATTCCATTTAAAGGATGGCTTGGATCGACAATACCTAACAACTGAGTCCATATATTGGGTGATAGGCACCTTTATATTTGGAAATATTCTAGTAGCTGTGTTTAGTAATATGAAAATTTGGGATAAAAAGAAAAATGGCAGTAAGAAAAAATATATCCTGAAAAAGTAATCAGAGATGTAGGGAATTGGTCTAATTCAACGGAGATCATTTCCAGTTGACGCAAGATTAAAAAAACGATATAATAAGAAAGTTGAGAATTGATTTTCACTTGTCTTAGTCCAGAGAAATGGCGGTGCTGCGAGCCATCTAAGCTAGGAAGTCATGCTACTCAATCATACAATTGCATAAGAACAAGAGAATGACAAGTTCATTGAATGAAGGTGGTACCGCGGTTTTTCGCCCTTCGTGATATGAGCTTGTCTTTTGATTTTTGGAGGTGTTGATGAAAACATTTCTTGTCAAACAAAAGTTTCGTCTTGGAGGCGAACGCTTCGCTATCAAGAATGACAGGGGAGAAATTGCCTATCAGGTGGAGGGATCATTTTTTAAGATTCCTAAAACCTTTACCATCTATGATGCGGCTGGTGAACAAGTCAGTGAGATTAGTAAAGAAATCTTGACCTTGCTTCCTCGTTTTGAGATTCAGCTTCGGGATGGCTCGAGTTTTGTCATTCGTAAGAAGTTGACCTTCTGGCGAGATAAGTATGAGTTTGATAATCTAGGTCTTCGTATCGAGGGCAATATCTGGGATTTGAATTTCAAATTGCTGGATGATCGCGATCAGCTGATTGCGGAAATTAAGAAGGAACTCTTCCATCTGACCTCTACCTATACCGTAACGGTTCTTGAGGACGCTTATGCAGACCTAGTCATTTCCCTCTGTGTCGCGATTGACTATGTGGAAATGCTGGAAAGCCAATCACATTAAACAAGTAAATAAGGAGACAATATGAAACAACTATCTAGTGCACAAGTACGCCAAATGTGGCTTGATTTCTGGGCGACCAAAGGTCACTCAGTAGAACCATCAGTAAGTTTGGTTCCTGTAAATGACCCAACTCTTTTGTGGATCAACTCTGGGGTAGCAACCCTCAAGAAATACTTTGACGGGACCATTATCCCTGAAAATCCACGTATTACCAATGCCCAAAAGGCTATCCGTACCAACGACATCGAAAACGTAGGGAAGACTGCGCGTCACCATACCATGTTTGAAATGTTGGGGAACTTCTCTATCGGGGATTACTTCCGTGATGAAGCCATCACTTGGGCTTATGAGCTTTTGACAAGCCCTGAATGGTTTGACTTCCCAGCTGAGAAACTTTACATGACTTACTATCCAGATGATAAAGATTCTTACAACCGCTGGATTGAAGTGGGAGTGGATCCAAGTCACTTGATTCCAATTGAGGACAACTTCTGGGAAATTGGTGCGGGACCTTCTGGACCAGATACAGAGATTTTCTTTGACCGTGGGGAAGCCTTTGACCCAGAAAATATCGGTCTTCGCCTGCTTGCAGAAGATATTGAAAACGACCGTTACATCGAAATCTGGAACATCGTTTTGTCACAATTTAACGCAGACCCTGCTGTTCCTCGTAGCGAATACAAGGAATTGCCACATAAGAACATTGATACGGGCGCTGGTTTGGAGCGTTTGGTGGCCGTTATCCAAGGGGCTAAGACCAACTTTGAAACGGACCTCTTCATGCCGATTATCCGTGAAGTCGAGAAATTGTCTGGTAAGGTTTATGACCAAGATGGCGACAACATGAGCTTCAAGGTTATCGCAGACCACATTCGTTCTCTTTCATTTGCTATCGGTGATGGTGCCCTTCCAGGAAATGAAGGTCGTGGTTATGTTCTTCGTCGTCTTCTCCGTCGTGCTTCTATGCATGGTCAAAAATTGGGTATCAACGAGCCTTTCCTTTACAAACTCGTTCCAACTGTTGGAAAAATCATGGAAAGCTACTACCCAGAAGTGCTTGAGAAACGTGACTTTATTGAGAAAATCGTTAAGAGCGAAGAAGAATCATTTGCCCGTACCCTTTACTCAGGTCAACACTTTGCCCAAGGCATTGTGGCAGACTTGAAAGAAAAAGGTCAATCTGTCATTGCTGGTCAAGATGTCTTTAAACTCTATGATACATACGGATTCCCAGTTGAATTGACTGAAGAAATTGCTGAAGAGGCTGGTATGACTGTAGACCGTGAAGGTTTTGAAGCAGCCATGAAAGAACAACAAGAACGCGCGCGTGCGTCAGCTGTCAAGGGTGGCTCAATGGGTATGCAAAATGAAACTCTTCAAAACATCACTGTAGAAAGTGTCTTCAACCACAATGCTAGCCAATTGTCTTCTAAATTGGTGGCTATCGTTGCTGACAATGCAGAAGTAGAAGCTGTATCAGAAGGAACTACCTCACTTATCTTTGCGGAAACGCCATTCTATGCTGAAATGGGTGGACAGGTCGCTGACCACGGACAAATCTTGGATGAGTCAGGTAAGGTTGTGGCTACTGTGACCAATGTTCAGAAAGCCCCAAATGGTCAAGCCCTTCATACAGTTGAAGTCCTTGCACCGCTTGCCTTGAACCAAGAATATACCTTGGCAATTGATAGCAATCGCCGTCACCGTGTCATGAAAAACCACACTGCGACTCATTTGCTTCACGCTGCCCTTCACAATATCCTTGGAAACCACGCAACACAGGCAGGATCTCTTAACGAAGTTGAATTCCTTCGCTTTGACTTTACCCACTTCCAAGCTGTAACTGCTGAAGAATTGCGTGCGATTGAACAGCAAGTCAACGAAAAAATCTGGGAAGCTCTTGAAGTTAAGACAGTTGAAACGGATATTGACACTGCTAAAGAAATGGGAGCGATGGCCCTCTTTGGTGAGAAATACGGCAAGGAAGTTCGTGTCGTGACTATTGGTGACTACTCTATTGAACTTTGTGGTGGTACTCATGTTGGCAACACTTCTGAGATTGGTCTCTTCAAAATTGTCAAAGAAGAAGGAATCGGTTCAGGAACTCGCCGTATCTTGGCAGTGACTGGTAAGGAAGCCTTTGAAGCCTATCGTGAACAAGAGGATGCTCTTAAAGCTGTCGCAGCAACCTTGAAAGCACCTCAAGTCAAGGAAGTACCTCACAAGGTAGAAGGACTTCAAGAACAACTTCGTCAACTTCAAAAAGAAAATGCTGAGTTGAAAGAAAAAGCCGCAGCTGCAGCCGCAGGCGATATCTTCAAAGATGTTAAGGAAGTCAACGGTCATCGTTACATTGCTAGTCAAGTGTCTGTATCCGATGCAGGTGCCCTTCGTACCTTTGCAGATAACTGGAAACAAAAAGACTACTCTGATCTTCTTGTCCTAGTTGCCGCTATCGGTGACAAAGTCAATGTCCTTGTAGCAAGCAAGACAAAAGACCTTCATGCAGGAAACCTTGTCAAAGAATTAGCACCAATCATCGATGGACGTGGTGGTGGTAAACCAGACATGGCCATGGCAGGAGGAAGCAACCAAGCTAAGATCCAAGAATTGTTGGATGCAGTAGCAGGTAAATTGTAATCAAGTAAAGATCTATCCATTTGGGTAGGTCTTTTTGTGAATACAAAAAAGCCAAATCCGCTTGGACCTAGCTTGGTTATTATGAGCTATTAGATGGTATTGACTGCCCAGACACTTACGGATCTAGCTGAGACAGGGAATTGTCCATAACCTTCCTCATCAATTGTAACTTGACCTTGGTGGTTACCAAGTAAATCTACAAAGGTTTGATTAGTCCATTCTTGACCGACAAACATTGACTTGCTGTTTTCTTGGTCATTTGAGATAAGGACTGCGATTGGGGATTGATTTTCAGCACCTGAACGTACCCAACCGATACAGTTAGCATGGTCAAAGTAGTCATTTTGTTCTCCATAGGCCAAGTCTTTTCGGATGGCTAGGAGGCGGTCAAGGATTTCTTTGAAATCTTCTTGAGCATACTGGCCTGAAATCCCATAGTAGTCTCCGTAAAAGACACATGGAAGGCCGTCTTGGCGTAACAAAATGAGGGCATAGGCTGCTGGCTTGAACCATTCTTCAACGGTAGACTCAAGGGCTTGTCCTCGTTGGGTATCGTGGTTGTCGACAAAAGTCACAGCCTTGTCAGGCTTGAGTTCAACCAGGCTATCTGTGAAAATGCCACGAAGGTCATAGTTTGCGCCAGCTTGACTGGCTTCAAAGAGATTCTGATGGAGACGAACATCGACAAGGTCAAAGTGTTCTTCCGTTTTTTCGAGATAGTCCAGATTGGCTTCCTTGTCTGGGTTCCAAAATTCACCAAAAACATAGAAATCGTCACCGTATTTTTCCTTCATATCGCGGATGAAGTTGCGCATAAAGAAAGAGTCAATATGCTTAACGGCATCCAAACGGAAACCAGCTACACCAGTCGTTTCCATGAACCAATCAGCCCAGTCATAGATGTTTTGGATGACTTCAGGATGTTTAAAGTCTAGGTCGGCATACATGAGGTAGTCGTAGTTTCCGTTTTCGTTATCGACCAATTCCTCGTTAGCCCAGCCCTTGTTGTCCCCTTGGATCAGATAAATCCCAGATTTACTGCGTTTGGCATCGTAGTCTGTACCGGTGAAGTGGTACCAATGCCAGTGGAAGCCATTATAGGTATCTTGGCGACCATCGAAGGTAAAACTAGTCCAGCCATTGATGGTGAAGGGTTCTCCAAGTTCAACTGTACGGTCTACAGGATCAACTTCGATAACCTGAAAGGCTTCCCTGTGATCGGCAGCAGCCTTGTGGTTGAGAACTACATCGGCCATAGGTTGAATTCCCTGTGCTTTAAGGGCTTGAATGGCTTGAAGATAGTCTTCTTTGAAACCATACTTGGTGCGGACAGTCCCTTTTTGGTTGAACTCTCCTAAGTCAAATAAGTCATAGACCCCATAGCCGACATCTTTTTCGTTGGTTGCCTTGAAGGCTGGTGGCATCCAGACGTGACTGATCCCCAGATGAGCTAGGTGTGGAGCATTTTCAGCCAGACGCGTCCAGTGTTGACCGTCGTGGGGCAGATACCATTCAAAGTATTGCATGAGTGTTTGATTTTGCATGATGTTTCCTCTTACTTGTCAATCTTGTTCTTTATTCTATCATAAAGTATCTCTCGGCGCAAACGTTTGCGTAAGATAGAAGGAAACTATTTTAACTACTTAAAATAAAGTATTGATTTTTTTGTATCAAAGTGCTAGTATAGCGATGTATAATACAGATAAAGATAGGAGTTGTCCCATGATTGAATTTCAAAATGTTAGTAAGTTGTATGGTGATAAAGAGGCCTTGAGTAATCTCAATTTGCAGATTGAAAATGGAGAGATTATGGGCTTGATTGGTCATAATGGGGCTGGAAAATCGACCACCATAAAATCCCTAGTCAGTATCATTTCACCCAGCAGTGGTCGTATTTTGGTAGACGGTCAGGAGTTATCGGAAAATCGCTTGGCTATTAAACGAAAGATTGGCTACGTAGCAGACTCGCCTGACTTATTTTTACGCTTAACGGCCAATGAATTTTGGGAATTGATCGCCTCATCCTATGATCTGAGTAGATCTGACTTGGAGGCTAGTCTAGCTAGGCTATTGAACGTTTTTGATTTTGCTGAAAATCGCTATCAGGTTATTGAAACTCTTTCTCACGGAATGCGTCAGAAAGTCTTTGTCATCGGAGCACTCTTGTCTGATCCCGATATTTGGGTCTTGGATGAACCCTTGACTGGTTTGGATCCCCAGGCTGCCTTTGATTTGAAACAGATGATGAAGGAACATGCACAAAAAGGGAAGACAGTCTTGTTTTCAACTCATGTCCTAGAGGTGGCAGAGCAAGTCTGTGATCGGATTGCCATTTTGAAAAAGGGGCATTTGATTTATTGTGGTAGTGTAGAGGACTTGAGAAAAGATTACCCAGACCAGTCTTTGGAAAGTATCTACCTTAGTCTTGCTGGTAGAAAAGAGGAGGTTGCGGATGCGTCTCAAGGTCATTAAAAAATTAGTTGATATCAATATCCTTTATTCATCTCAAGAAGCTAATCTGGCTAATCTACGAAAGAAGCAGGCTAAGAATCCTGGGAAAAAAGTAAATGTTTCCGCTAGAGTCTTAAGTTCTTACATTTTTTCCAGTCTCTTGATGCTCATCTGTTTTAGTAATATAGCCATTCATTTTCCTTTTGAGGGAATGCCTATTTATTTTAGCTCGATGATTGCTATTTTACTAGTGATTGCCTTTTCAACTTCTTTAACGGCCTTTTACAATGTCTTTTATGAGAGTAAGGATTTGATATCGTATAGGCCCTATGCCTTTAAAGAATCAGAGATTATAATTGCTAAAGGACTGTCTGTCCTTTTGCCAGCTCTAACTGGAATTGTACCAATCCTAGCTTATTTTCTGGTCCTCTACATTAGGCTAGCTCCTTCTCTATGGCTGGGTTTGCCTTTGATGCTACTGTCCTTGACCTTATTATTTGTCTCTGTGGCTCTAGTGATGGTAGTGGCAGTGCATTTCTTGGCTCAAACTAGGGTCTTCAGAAAGTATCAGTCTATTTTTTCGAATGTGATGATTGGGATAGGAGTTCTCATACCTTTAATATTTATCTTCTTTCTTCAGTCGACTTTTGGAAGTATTGTTGACAAAGTTAGAGACATTCCATTTCTCCTTTATCCTCTTCATATCTTTTACAAAATAGCAGTGGAGCCTTTTTCGACAGAAGCCTTAGTGGGTCTGCTCGCTTGGATAGGACTAACTCTCTTCCTGCTTTATCTGACCAAAAAGAAGGTCCTTCCTCGTTTTTATGACGTGATCCTGCTTAATAGTGAGGATAAGGTCAAAAAAGAACGTCGCAGCAAGGAGAGGATTTCAACTACTAAAAAGGGCTTTTTCCGTATGGTTTTACGCTACCACCTCACCCTCTTGGGACAGGGGACTGGTGTGATTACAGTGCTTTTTACAAGTGCTTTCCTTCCTTATCTCATGATGATCAGTCTGATTTCCAAAATCCGAGATTCTCAGATAGTTCCAGACATTCATCCTCCATACTGGTTACCCTTGTTTTTTGTAGGAGTGTTTATAGCAGTTGTCAATAACAATATCACCAGCCTGCATTCAATTGCTTTGTCCTTGGAGAGGGAAAATGTTGATTTTCTTAAGAGTTTACCCTTTGACTTTGCTCGTTATGTGAAAGTGAAATTTTGGATTATATATGCCGTCCAGTCCTTTTTACCAATTCTGACTTTACTTGGTCTTTCTCTATATCTAGGCTTGCCCATCATTTCGATGATTTACCTTATTGTGGCATGGATCCTTGCCAGTGTCATCCTTTCTTGCCACCATTACTTTAAGGACGTTAAAAATCTGTCAACCAATTGGAGTAGCATTACGGACCTGGTGAATCGTTCAAATGGCATAGTCGCCATAGTTTTATTGTTTATTTATAGTGCAATCCTGATGGCCCTTGTAATTGGGAGCATATTCTTGGTTCAGTCTCTCTCCCCTATCCTTGCCATCAACTTGGGAGTAGGAGCTCTTATCGTCTTGCTTGCTCTTGCTATTTTTGGCTATCATTATTACCTGTCACGCATATTGGCAGAAATAGAAAAAAGATGAGATAGTTGGTTGCTTGCTTGATAAATTCAATTCGACAAACGCTTTTATAGTTTGTTAGAATGTAGTTGTAAATGATTAAGATTGGTAATCAAAAATATAGGGAGGAATGTTTTGAATAAGAAATATAATATAGTTCTATTATTGTTGTTTATAGTTTATTTATTGGGATATTTTTCAATTTCAAAAACGTTAATTCCTATAATGTGTGTGATCCAAGTATTTTTGATAGAACATATATTTAGAGTTCGAAATAGAATGATGCAAATAGGTGAAATTTTAATTATTGTTGCTTCTATAATATTATTTATTGATAGTATATTGAGTTTGTAACAAAAGGCTTTTCTATAAAATCAAATTTTCCAGATACCTATTGAAGCAGATTTATTTCTTCATCTTTCTTCTACTACCTTTGTCACTAAATTTGACAGACACATATTGCTGATTCAACCTCTCTACCTATAATCTCACAGTTAACCTGAGGCTAGTTTCATAGTTTGCTATTTGATTTTCGTTGATAAAAAGAAATGCTCCTCCAAGACGGAAGAGCATTTTTTATTGTGATTCTTACACATTTACTTCCTAGTTTTGCAGGAAGTCTAGTATACCATTTTTTAAAAGAAGAGTAAAAAAGCAAGGGTAGTTTCTTTTTTGAGAATTGTCTAAAAGTTTGATATAATGGTAGTTATGAATAGAATAAGAGTCAGCAAAAGGGTTGAAAAGAAGCTTGCTAAGGGGCTAGTTTTACTAGAAGCCAGTGATCTTGAGAATGTCAATCTTAAGGATCAGGAAGTAGAGGTGCAGGGTCAGGAAGGAAACTTTCTTGGAACTGCCTACCTTTCTCAGCAAAACAAGGGCTTGGGCTGGTTTGTCAGCAAAGACAAGGTGGCCTTCAATCAAGCTTTCTTTGAAACGTTGTTTAGAAAAGCCAAAGAAAAGAGAAACGCCTACTATCAAGATGATTTGACAACTGCCTTTCGTCTCTTTAATCAAGAGGGAGATGGCTTTGGGGGTCTGACAGTGGACCTTTATGGCGACTACGCCGTCTTTTCTTGGTATAACTCTTATGTTTATCAGATTCGTCAGACTATATCAGAAGCCTTTAGACAGGTTTTCCCTGAGGTTTTAGGGGCTTATGAGAAAATCCGCTTTAAGGGTTTGGACTATGAATCTGCCCATGTTTATGGTCAAGAAGCACCTGACTTTTTCACTGTTTTAGAAAATGGTGTCCTGTATCAAGTCTTTATGAATGATGGCTTGATGACAGGAATTTTCCTAGACCAGCATGAGGTTCGCGGTAGTTTAGTTGACGGCTTGGCTATGGGTAAATCCTTGCTCAATATGTTTTCCTACACAGCGGCTTTTTCAGTAGCTGCGGCCATGGGAGGAGCTAGCCAGACAACTTCTGTTGATCTAGCCAAACGTTCACGAGAATTGTCTCAAGCGCATTTTCAGGCAAATGGGCTCAGCACAGACGAGCATTGTTTTATAGTCATGGATGTCTTTGAGTATTTCAAATATGCCAAACGTAAAAACTTGACCTACGATGTGATTGTCCTAGATCCGCCTAGCTTTGCTCGGAATAAAAAACAAACTTTCTCTGTGGCCAAGGATTATCACAAGTTGATTTCCCAGAGTCTTGAGATTTTAAATCCGGGAGGGATTATCATTGCCAGTACCAATGCTGCCAATGTTTCCCGTCAGAAATTTACAGAACAAATTGATAAAGGCTTTGCAGGAAGAAGTTACCAGATTTTAAACAAATATGGTCTTCCAGCAGATTTTGCCTATAATAAAAAAGATGAAAGTAGTAATTACCTCAAGGTGATTAGTATGAAGGTTAGTAAATGAAATTAATCGTTTCAGTAATGCCAAGAAGTTTAGAGGAGGCTCAGGCTCTGGATGCCACGAGGTACCTGGATGCCGACATCATTGAATGGCGTGCCGACTATCTGCCTAAAGAAGCGATTTTGCAGGTAGCTCCAGCCATTTTTGAAAAATTCGCAGGCCGTGAGTTGGTTTTCACGCTACGAACTCGCTCCGAAGGTGGAGAAATCGACCTTTCTCCAGAAGAGTATATCCATCTAATCAAGGAAGTTGCGCAACTCTATCAACCAGACTATATTGATTTTGAGTACTATAGCTACAAGGATGTTTTTGAGGAAATGCTGGACTTCCCAAATCTTGTTTTGAGTTACCATAATTTCCAAGAAACACCTGAGAACATGATGGAAATCTTGTCAGAGTTGACGATCCTAAATCCAAAACTTGTTAAGGTTGCGGTGATGGCTCACACGGAGCAGGATGTCTTAGACTTGATGAACTATACACGAGGCTTTAAAACCCTCAATCCTGAACAGGAATATGTGACCATTTCTATGGGTAAGGTGGGCAAGGTCTCTCGTATCACTGCGGATGTGACTGGTTCGAGTTGGTCTTTTGCCAGTCTGGATGAGGTTAGTGCCCCTGGGCAGATTTCTCTAGCTAGCATGAAAAAAATCAGGGAGATTTTGGATGAAGCTTGATGGCTATACACGTTTAGCTGCAGTTGTTGCCAATCCTATTAAGCATTCTATTTCTCCCTTCATCCACAATAGAGCCTTTGAGGCGACAGCTACCAACGGTGCTTATGTGGCTTGGGAGATTGAAGCGAGTGACTTGGTAGAAACAGTGGCCAATATTCGTCGCTACCAGATGTTTGGCATCAATCTGTCCATGCCCTATAAGGAGCAGGTGATTCCTTATTTGGATGAGCTGAGCGATGAAGCGCGCTTGATTGGTGCGGTTAATACGGTTGTCAATGAGAATGGCAATTTAATTGGATATAATACAGATGGCAAGGGATTTTTTAAGTGCTTGCCTTCTTTTACAATTTCAGGTAAAAAGATGACCCTGCTGGGTGCAGGTGGTGCGGCTAAATCAATCTTGGCACAGGCTATTTTGGATGGCGTCAGTCAGATTTCGGTCTTTGTTCGTTCCGTTTCTATGGAAAAAACAAGACCTTACCTAGACAAGTTACAGGAGCAGACAGGCTTTAAAGTGGATTTGTGTGCTTTAGAATATGTTTCTGAACTGCAAGCAAGGATTGCCGAGTCGGATTTGCTAGTTAATGCCACCAGTGTGGGCATGGATGGCCAATCCTCTCCTGTTCCTGAAAACATAGTCTTACCAGAAACTCTTTTAGTTGCAGATATCATATACCAACCCTTTGAAACACCGTTTTTGAAATGGGCTAGAAGTCAGGGCAATCCAGCAGTCAATGGTCTGGGAATGTTGCTCTATCAAGCTGCAGAAGCTTTTCAACTGTGGACAGGCAAGGAAATGCCGACAGAAGAGATTTGGCAGTCTTTAACAGAAAAATACCAATAAAGAAAGGGAGACTCTCCTATGAAAATCAGAATCGATATTCCTCATCATCCTTATGATATTCAGATTGAAAAAGGTTGTATGGCCCAGGCTGGTCAGTGGTTGCGAGAACTCTGGCAACCGCAAAAGGTAGTCATTGTGACAGATAACCATGTAGCCTCTCTCTATGCAGAGAAGGTCAAGCTCAGCCTAGAAGATGCTGGTTTTCAGGTAGCTGTTTTTGATTTCTTAGAAGGTGAAGAAAGAAAGAATTTAACTACTGTTCAGAAAGTCTATGAATTTCTAGTCAAGCAAGGTCTGACTCGTAGCGATGGAATCGTTGCTCTTGGTGGTGGCGTTGTTGGGGACCTGGCTGGCTTTGTAGCCTCTACCTATATGCGGGGTATTCACTTTGTTCAGATTCCGACTAGTTTGACAGCTCAGGTTGATTCTTCTATCGGTGGAAAGACAGGCGTTAACACACCATTTGCTAAAAATATGGTGGGGACCTTTGCCCAACCAGATGGGGTTCTGATTGATCCACTTGTTCTTGAAACCCTCGGAAAAAGAGAGTTGATTGAAGGGATGGGTGAAGTTATCAAGTATGGCTTGATTGAGGATCCAGAACTGTGGGCTCTCTTGACGGGACTGAATGGTTCTGTTGAGAGTATTTTGGAACATGCAGAGACCTTGATTGAACATTCTTGTCAGGTGAAGCGCAAGATGGTGGTTGAAGATGAGTTGGACAATGGTATTCGTCTTTACCTCAATTTTGGCCACACTATTGGCCATGCCATCGAAGCGACTGCCGGTTATGGCAAGGTCATGCATGGAGAGGCTGTTGCCATGGGAATGGTACAGATTTCCAAGGTTGCTGAGGAAAAAGGCCTCATGCCAGCTGGCATTACCCAATCTATCACAGAGATGTGTCAGAAATTCGGCTTGCCTGTTGACTATGAAAATTGGAAAGTTGACAAGCTTTATCAGGCTCTTACTCATGACAAGAAAGCGCGTGGTAACACCTTGAAATTGGTCTTGGTGCCAGAGCTTGGTTCAGCGACCATTCACCCAGTTTCTCTGGAAGAGATGAAAGACTACTTGGTAAAATAAGGAGAGTGTATGAGATATTTAACTGCAGGAGAATCACACGGCCCCCGTCTAACAGCTATTATTGAGGGAATTCCAGCTGGACTTCCATTGACAGCTGAGGATATCAATGAGGATCTTAGACGCCGTCAGGGTGGCTACGGTCGTGGTGGTCGTATGAAGATTGAGAGTGACCAGGTTGTCTTTACTTCGGGCGTTCGCCACGGGAAGACGACAGGGGCGCCTATTACTATGGATGTCATCAATAAGGACCACCAGAAATGGCTGGACATCATGTCTGCGGAGGACATTGAAGACCGCCTTAAAAGCAAGCGGAAAATTACTCATCCTCGCCCAGGTCATGCCGATTTGGTTGGGGGGATTAAGTACCGTTTTGATGATTTGCGAAATTCTTTGGAGCGTTCATCAGCTCGTGAAACCACCATGCGGGTGGCAGTTGGTGCAGTAGCCAAACGTCTCTTGGCTGAGCTGGATATGGAGATTGCCAACCATGTCGTGGTCTTTGGTGGCAAGGAAATCGATGTTCCTGAAAATCTGACAGTCGCTGAAATTAAGCAAAGAGCTGCCCAGTCTGAAGTTTCTATTGTCAACCAAGAACGAGAACAGGAAATCAAGGACTATATTGACCAAATCAAACGTGATGGTGATACCATCGGTGGGGTTGTGGAGACAGTCGTCGGAGGCGTTCCAGTTGGTCTTGGTTCCTATGTCCAATGGGATAGAAAATTGGATGCAAGATTGGCTCAAGCTGTTGTCTCTATCAATGCCTTTAAAGGGGTGGAATTTGGTCTTGGCTTTGAGGCTGGTTATCGTAAAGGCAGCCAAGTTATGGATGAAATTCTCTGGTCTAAAGAAGACGGTTATACTCGCCGTACCAATAATCTAGGTGGTTTTGAAGGTGGTATGACTAATGGGCAACCCATCGTTGTTCGTGGGGTCATGAAACCCATTCCTACTCTTTATAAACCTCTTATGAGTGTGGATATCGAAACCCACGAACCTTACAAGGCAACCGTGGAGAGAAGTGATCCGACTGCTCTTCCAGCTGCAGGAATGGTCATGGAAGCAGTTGTAGCAACGGTTCTGGCGCAAGAAATCCTCGAAAAATTCTCATCAGATAATCTTGAGGAACTAAAAGAAGCGGTAGCCAAACACCGAGACTATACAAAGAACTATTAAGGAGTTCCTATGGCAAAAACAATCTATATCGCAGGTCTTGGGTTGATTGGAGCCTCTATGGCACTTGGTATCAAACGCGATCATCCAGATTATGAAATTTTAGGTTATAATCGTAGTCAAGCTTCGAGAGATATCGCCTTGAAAGAAGGCATGATTGACCGTGCAACGGATGATTTTGCTAGTTTTGCTCCTTTGGCAGATGTCATTATCCTCAGCTTGCCAATCAAACAAACTATTGCTTTCATTAAGGAGTTGGCCAATTTGGATTTGCGAGAAGGCGTTATTATTTCAGATGCTGGTTCGACCAAGTCAACCATTGTGGATGCGGCGGAGCAGTATTTGGCTGGCAAGTCTGTTCGCTTTGTCGGGGCCCATCCCATGGCTGGTAGTCACAAGACAGGGGCTGCTTCGGCAGATGTCAATCTTTTTGAAAATGCCTATTATATCTTTACACCTTCAAACCTGACAAGTCAGGACACGCTTAAGGAAATGAAGGATCTGCTTTCAGGTCTTCATGCTCGTTTTATTGAGATTGATGCCAAGGAGCATGATCGTGTCACTTCTCAGATTAGCCATTTTCCTCATATTTTGGCTTCTAGTCTCATGGAGCAGACTGCGGTCTATGCTCAAGAGCATGAGATGGCAAGGCGCTTTGCGGCAGGTGGTTTTCGAGATATGACCCGAATTGCGGAAAGCGAGCCAGGAATGTGGACCTCCATTCTCTTGTCCAATAGCGAGACCATTCTGGATAGAATTGAGGATTTCAAGGAACGTTTGGAAGTGATTGGTCAGGCCATTAGTAAGGGAGATGAAGAGCAAATTTGGAACTTTTTTAACCAAGCGCGTGAACAACGCCAGACCATGGAAATCCATAAGCGTGGTGGTGTGGATAGCTCTTACGACCTCTATGTTGACGTTCCTGATGAAGAAGATGTCATCCTGCGGATTTTGGAACTGCTACGTGGAACTTCCTTGGTTAATATCCACATCAACGAGGAAAATCGTGAGGATATTCACGGAATCCTACAAATTTCATTTAAAAATGCTCAAGACTTGGAAAGAGCTGAGTATCTCATAACAGAAAATACCGACTATACAGTCGTCATCAAATAAGGAGAAGAACATGTCAAATATTTACGATAGTGCAAACGAACTCAGTCGCGGTCTACGCGGATTACCAGAATACAAGGCTGTTAAAGCAGCTAAAGATGCGATTGCAGCAGATGCTGAGGCAAGCAAAATCTTTACAGATTATCTTGCCTTTCAAGAGGAAATTCAAAAACTAGCACAGACAGGTCAAATGCCAGATGCGTCCTTCCAAGCTAAGATGGAAGGCTTTGGTAAACAGATTCAAGGAAATAGCCTCTTGTCAGAATTCTTTACCAAGCAACAACAATTGGCCATTTACCTTTCTGACATTGAAAAAATTGTTTTCGAACCAGTTTCAGAATTGCTGAAATAAGAAAAGAACTATCCTAAAGTCAGGAATTTTTAAGGAATTTCTGGCTTTTTATGATAAAATAGGTAAAAGTATTGCAAGTATGAGGTCCAGTATGAAACTAAAAACAAACATTCGCCATTTACATGGTAGTATCCGCGTCCCAGGTGACAAGTCTATCAGCCACCGTTCCATTATCTTTGGAAGTTTGGCTGAGGGTGAGACCAAGGTTTATGATATTCTGCGAGGTGAAGACGTTCTTTCGACCATGCAGGTTTTTCGTGACCTTGGTGTTGAAATTGAGGATAAAGATGGGGTTATTACCATTCAAGGTGTAGGCATGGCTGGCTTAAAAGCGCCGCAAAATGCCCTTAATATGGGAAATTCTGGCACCTCGATTCGCCTGATTTCAGGTGTCCTTGCTGGTGCAGATTTCGAAGTAGAGATGTTTGGAGATGATAGTCTTTCCAAACGTCCTATGGACCGTGTGACCCTTCCACTGAAAAAAATGGGCGTCAGCATTTCAGGGCAAACTGAACGAGACTTGCCTCCCCTTCGCTTAAAAGGGACGAAAAACCTAAGACCTATTCATTATGAGTTGCCAATTGCCTCTGCCCAAGTCAAGTCAGCCTTGATGTTTGCAGCCTTACAAGCTAAGGGGGAGTCAGTTATTATCGAAAAAGAATACACCCGTAATCATACTGAAGATATGTTGCAACAATTTGGTGGTCATTTAAGTGTGGATGGTAAGAAAATCACAGTCCAAGGGCCACAAAAATTGACAGGACAGAAGGTGGTCGTACCAGGAGATATTTCCAGTGCAGCCTTTTGGTTAGTCGCAGGTTTGATTGCTCCAAATTCTCGTCTAGTGCTGCAGAATGTGGGGATCAACGAAACTCGCACCGGTATTATTGATGTCATTCGTGCCATGGGTGGAAAATTGGAAATAACTGAAATCGATCCAGTCGCTAAATCTGCAACCTTGATTGTTGAGTCTTCTGACTTGAAAGGAACAGAGATTTGTGGCGCTTTGATTCCACGTTTGATTGATGAATTGCCTATTATTGCCCTACTTGCGACCCAAGCCCAAGGTGTAACAGTTATTAAAGATGCTGAGGAGCTCAAGGTCAAGGAAACAGACCGTATTCAGGTTGTGGCAGACGCCTTAAATAGTATGGGAGCAGATATTACTCCTACGGCAGATGGGATGATTATCAAAGGGAAATCAGCTCTTCACGGTGCTAGAGTCAATACGTTTGGTGACCACCGTATCGGCATGATGACAGCTATCGCAGCCCTCTTGGTTGCAGATGGAGAGGTGGAGCTTGACCGTGCAGAAGCCATCAATACCAGCTATCCTAGTTTCTTTGATGATTTGGAGAGCTTGATTCATGGCTAAGGTGTTATTAGGGTTTATGGGGGCTGGAAAATCGACTATTGCAAGAGGCTTGGACCCTAATTACCTTGATATGGATGCTCTGATTGAGAAGCGCCTAGGTATGTCCATTGCGAATTTTTTCGCTGAAAAGGGAGAAGCAGCCTTTCGTCAGGTAGAATCAGAAGTCCTAGCTGATTTACTACAAACAGACCAAGTCGTGTCAACTGGAGGAGGAGTGGTTATTTCTCAGAGAAATCGTGACTTACTCAAGACTAATACAGATAACATCTACCTGAAAGCAGATTTTGAAACCCTCTACCAACGTATCGCAGCTGATAAGGACAATCAGCGACCGCTTTTTCTAAATAATAGCAAGGAAGAACTAGTAGCTATTTTTCAAGAAAGACAGGCTTGGTATGAGGAAGTGGCTAGTCGGGTTTTGGATGTGACCAAGCTAAGCCCAGAGGAAATTATAGAGGAACTAAGATGAAAATTGCTTATCTAGGTCCCAAGGGATCATTTTCACACCACGTTGTGCAGATAGCTTTTCCTCATGAGGAATTGCAGGCTTTTGCTAACATTACAGATGTCATCAAGGCTTATGAGCAAGGATTAGTGGACTATTCTGTGGTGCCAGTTGAAAATTCTATTGAGGGTAGTGTTCATGAAACCTTGGACTATCTTTTTCATCAGGCTCACATCCAAGCAGTAGCAGAAATCGTTCAGCCTATTCATCAGCAGTTGATGGTGGTTCCAGGCCATACTAAGATTGAAAAGATTTTTTCACATCCACAGGCCTTGGCTCAAGGAAAGAAATTCATCGATGAACAATATCCAGAGGCTCAAATCGAGGTAACAGCTAGTACAGCTTATGCGGCCCGTTTTATTTCCGAACATCCAGACCAGCCCTTTGCAGCAGTTGCACCTAGAAGTTCTGCTGAAGAATATGGATTGGAACTGATTGCCGAGGATATTCAGGAAATGGAAGCCAATTTCACACGTTTCTGGGTTCTAGGAGCTGAAAAGCCTAGTATTCCCTTGCAAGCACAAACTGAAAAGATGAGTTTGGCCTTGACATTACCTGACAACCTTCCAGGTGCACTTTATAAGGCCCTGTCGACCTTTGCTTGGCGAGGAATTGACTTGACAAAAATTGAAAGTCGTCCACTCAAGACAGCACTGGGTGAATACTTTTTCATTATCGATGTGGATTATACCGATAAGGACTTGGTCCACTTTGCCCAAAAAGAATTAGAAGCGATTGGAATCCAGTATAAAATTCTGGGTGCCTATCCTATTTATCCAATATCAGACCATGGAAAGGAGAGAAGATGAGTAAAGAAAATCCCTTAAGTCATCATGAGCAGTTGCGTTATGATTATTTGCTAAAAAATATTCACTATCTCAATGAGAGAGAAAAAAATGAGTTTGCCTATTTGCAAGAAAAGCTAACTCTTGCTAGGGGAAATAGTAGCTCTAGCTTGGAACAAGAAAGAGAAGAGCAGGTTGACTTACCAAGCTATGCGAACCGGAGTCGCTCACAATCCAAATCACAAGCACTCTCTTTCCCTCCAAAAAAGAAAAGACGGAAGCTCCGTCTTAAACGAATTTTTATGGTGATTTTTTCACTTTTGGTCTGTGTGGCTTTGGCCATGGTATTCATGTTTTTGCGTGGTTACCAAGATGCTAGCGCAAAGAAAACTGCTGATGCCCGGGCAGCTCAAGTAGAAGTCTTTAATGGTCAGGACACTAGAGATGGAGTTAATATTTTAATCATGGGTACTGATGGTCGAATCGGCCAGAACAGTGTTGAGACACGAACTGACTCTATTATGGTATTAAATGTCGGGGGCTCAGATAAGAAAATGAAGCTAGTCAGTTTCATGCGTGATAATTTGGTCTATATAGATGGTTATAGTCAAGTGATTAACGGTAGAAAACAGACAGATAACAAGTTAAACGTAGCCTACGAGTTAGGAGAACAAGAGGGGCAAAAAGGGGCAGAAATGGTTCGCCAAGTCTTGAAAGATAATTTTGACTTGGACATTAAGTACTACGCCTTGGTTGATTTCCAGGCCTTTGCCACAGCGATTGACACGCTTTTCCCTGATGGGGTGACGATTGATGCTCAATTTTCAACATTGAATGGGCGTCCCCTAACAGAAGCTACAGTCGGAGATGATTTATACGCTACCGAGACTGAGTCTCCAACCCAAACCATTAAAGTCGGAAAACAGCAGATGAATGGCTCGACCCTGCTCAATTATGCTCGTTTCCGTGATGATGATGAGGCGGATTACGGCCGTACAAAAAGACAGCAACAAGTTTTAACAGCAATTTTAGAGCAAATTAAAGATCCCACTAAACTTTTCACTGGTTCTGAAGCTCTTGGAAAGGTTTTTGCTATGACCTCAACCAACGTACCCTATACTTTCCTCCTAACAAACGGTTTATCTGTTTTGGATGGAGCAAAAAATGGTATTGAAAAATTGACGATTCCAGAACTGGGTGACTGGGTAGATGCCTATGATGTTTATGGAGGCTTGGGCTTGCTGGTTGATCAAAACAAATATCAAACCAAGCTCGCTCAAATGGGCTTGAGATAAGATAATACTCAATGAAAATCAAAGTGCAAACTAGGAAGCTAGCCGCAGGCTGCTAAAAACACAGTTTTGAGGTTGTAGATAAGACTGACGAAGTCAGTTACCTATACCTACGGCAAGGTGAAGCTGACGTGGTTTGAAGAGATTTTCGAAGAGTATAAGACAGAAAAATCAAAGTTTGATAGCTATTTGGATAGCAGTCAGGCTTTGATTTTTTACAGTCTGCAATAGATTTTCACCCCTTGTTTGTGGTATAATGAAACGATACGATAGAAAGAATAATGAACAATATGACTGATTTAAAAGCAATTCAGGCTCGTAGTCTGGAGATGGCTGAATATTTTGTGGCCTTTTGTAAAGAACATGATTTGCTCTGTTATCTCTGTGGCGGAGGCGCTATTGGTGCCCTTCGAAACAAGGGATTTATTCCTTGGGACGACGACCTAGACTTTTTTATGCCTCGTAAAGATTATGAGAAATTAGCAGAATTATGGCCTCGTTATGCAGATGAACGTTATTTCTTGTCAAAGAGTCACAAGGATTTTGTTGATCGTAATCTTTTTATTACCATTCGTGACAAGGAAACCACCTGTATCAAGCCTTATCAGCAGGATTTGGATTTGCCACATGGTCTGGCCTTGGATGTTTTGCCTTTGGATTATTATCCGAAAAATCCAGCTGAGCGGAAAAAACAGGTTCGTTGGGCCTTGATTTATTCACTCTTTTGTGCGCAAACTATTCCAGAAAAGCATGGTGCTCTCATGAAATGGGGAAGTCGCATTTTACTGGGTTTGACTCCAAAATCTCTCTGTTATCGCATCTGGAAAAAAGCTGAGAAAGAAATGACTAAGTATGATTTGGCTGATTGTGATGGCATTACAGAATTATGCTCAGGTCCTGGCTACATGAGAAACAAGTACCCAATCACATCTTTTGAAGACAATCTTTTCTTGCCATTTGAAGGAACAGAGATGCCTATTCCAATCGGCTATGATGTCTATCTCAGAACTGCTTTTGGGGATTATATGACGCCTCCACCAGCAGACAAGCAGGTACCGCATCATGATGCTGTCATCGCTGATATGGATAAGTCTTATACAGAATACAAGGGAGAATATGGTGGCTAAGAAAAAAATCTTATTTTTTATGTGGTCTTTTTCTCTTGGAGGTGGTGCAGAGAAGATTCTATCAACCATTGTTTCAAATCTGGATCCAGAAAAGTATGATATTGATATTCTTGAAATGGAGCACTTTGACAAGGGATATGAATCTGTTCCAAAGCATGTACGCATTTTAAAATCCCTTCAAGATTATCGCCAAACCAGATGGTTACGAGCTTTTTTGTGGAGAATGAGAATTTATTTTCCAAGACTGGCTCGTCGTTTGCTTGTAAAAGATGATTATGATGTTGAAGTTTCTTTTACCATTATGAATCCACCACTGTTGTTCTCTAAAAGAAGAGAAGTCAAGAAGATATCTTGGATTCATGGAAGTATTGAAGAACTTCTTAAGGATAGCTCTAAAAGAGAATCACATAGAAGCCAGTTGGATGCTGCGAATACAATTGTAGGGATTTCAAAAAAGACCAGCAATTCTATCAAGGAAGTTTATCCAGATTATACTTCTAAATTACAGACAATCTACAATGGATATGATTTTCAGACTATTCTAGAAAAATCTCAAGAGAAGATCGATATCGAGATTGCTCCTCAAAGTATCTGTACTATCGGACGGATTGAGGAAAATAAGGGTTCTGACCGTGTAGTGGAAGTGATACGATTATTACACCAAGAGGGAAAAAACTATCATCTCTATTTTATCGGGGCTGGTGATATGGAAGAGGAACTGAAAAAACGAGTCAAAGAGTATGGGATTGAGGACTATGTACATTTCCTTGGTTATCAAAAAAATCCTTATCAGTATCTATCTCAGACGAAAGTTCTTTTGTCTATGTCTAAACAAGAAGGTTTTCCTGGAGTGTATGTGGAGGCCTTGAGTCTGGGACTCCCTTTTATCTCTACGAACGTTGGAGGGGCTGAGGAATTATCCCAAGAAGGACGATTTGGACAAATCATTGAGAGCAATCAAGAGGCAGCTCAGGCGATTACTAATTACATGACTTCTGCCTCAAACTTTGATGTCGATGAGGCTAGCCAATTCATTCAACAATTTACAATTACAAAACAAATCGAACAAGTAGAAAAACTATTAGAGGAGTAGCATGGAAACTGCATTAATTAGTGTGATTGTGCCAGTCTATAATGTGGCGCAGTACCTAGAAAAATCGATAGCTTCCATTCAGAAGCAGACCTATCAAAATCTGGAAATTATTCTTGTTGATGATGGTGCAACAGATGAAAGTGGTCGCTTGTGTGATTCAATCGCTGAACAAGATGACAGGGTGTCAGTGCTTCATAAAAAGAACGAAGGATTGTCGCAAGCACGAAATGATGGGATGAAGCAGGCTCACGGGGATTATCTGATTTTTATTGACTCAGATGATTATATCCATCCAGAAATGATTCAGAGCTTATATGAGCAATTAGTTCAAGAAGATGCGGATGTTTCAAGCTGTGGTGTCATGAATGTCTATGCTAATGATGAAAGCCCACAGTCAGCCAATCAGGATGACTATTTTGTCTGTGATTCTCAAACATTTCTAAAGGAATACCTCATAGGTGAAAAAATACCTGGGACGATTTGCAATAAGCTAATCAAGAGACAGATTGCAACTGCCCTATCCTTTCCTAAGGGGTTGATTTACGAAGATGCCTATTACCATTTTGATTTAATCAAGTTGGCCAAGAAGTATGTGGTTAATACTAAACCCTATTATTACTATTTCCATAGAGGGGATAGTATTACGACCAAACCCTATGCAGAGAAGGATTTAGCCTATATTGATATCTACCAAAAGTTTTATAATGAAGTTGTGAAAAACTATCCTGACTTGAAAGAGGTCGCTTTTTTCAGATTGGCCTATGCCCACTTCTTTATTCTGGATAAGATGTTGCTAGATGATCAGTATAAACAGTTTGAAGCCTATTCTCAGATTCATCGTTTTTTAAAAGGCCATGCCTTTGCTATTTCTAGGAATCCAATTTTCCGTAAGGGGAGAAGAATTAGTGCTTTGGCCCTATTCATAAATATTTCCTTATATCGATTCTTATTACTGAAAAATATTGAAAAATCTAAAAAATTACATTAGAACGGGGGTGACCAAGTGATTGATGGGAAACGATTATTATTTAGTTTGACCATAGTCAGTTATGCCTTGACGCTAGTAAGTGGAATTGTGTATCTGTTTAATAATAATAATGTTAGCTTACTTTCTACTTTATTGTTCTTGTTGGTTAGTAGCTTAATTGCTTGTTGGAATGATATCAAGTATTACTTAATCCATTTTATTTTCTATTTAACCATTTTTGTATTTCTGGTATCAAGACCGACCATTGATTATTTTAGGGATGGTGCTTTGGATACCTATCATCCAATAGCCTATCGTTTTGCCTTTATAGTTGTCATGGTTTCGATTCTGGGCTTGACCACAGGAGGCATTCTGGCTCGTTACTTCATAGCTAGGAAGAAAATAAAAGTAGCAAATATAGGAAATTCTCTAAAAGAGGTTTATATCAAGCGGTTACGCTTTGTATCACTAGGAGTTTTTCTTCTAACCTATCCTTTCTATTTCATTCGGTTATTTGAACGGCTCTTGTATCGTTTGCAGACTTCCTACTATGCCTACTATGCAAATTTTGAAAGTAAACTGCCTTATTTTACCTACATTTTGTCTACCTTTACGGTCTATGCAATGTGTATGTATCTGGCAACCAAGCCAAAGAAATTGCAGGCCACAGCAGTGCTTGTCTCCTTTATTGCAGCTAATACTATTCATTTGGCAATTGGGACACGAAATCCCTTTATTTTAAGTATTTTATTTGCTTTTGTTTATTACTTTATGCGGGAGCAAACTGAAAAAGGAAAATGGATTGGGTTTAAAGAAAAGTTAGCGATTTTTGTAGGTTCTCCTATTCTCATGTTAGCGATGGGAGTACTCAATTATGTACGGGATAATGTCCAAGTTTCTCATACAGGTTTCTGGGATATCTTACTTGACTTTATCTATAAACAAGGGACTAGTTTTGGTGTTCTGGCTCGAGGTTTTCTATTTAACAGTAGCCTCCCTTACCGAGATTTCCGTAATTTTACTTTTGGTCCTGTTCTTGATTATTTTGCAAGGGGGAGTTTGGGAGCCATTTTCGGAGGAAAAGCCTTTGAACATACAACCAATAGTGTGGAACTAGCTATTGATAGTAATAGTTATGCCCACAATCTATCCTATCTTGTCTTGAACAAGGAATACTTGAAAGGGCATGGTATCGGAAGTAGTTATATCATGGAGTTGTATACCGACTATGGTATGATTGGAGTCTTTCTGCTTAGTTTCTTACTCGGCGTATTATTTATAGCCATGCTGCAAGTAGCCTATCGCTCAAGGACAATCCTATTTGCTTTATCCCTACTCATCTTGAATAATCTATTCTTTATGCCAAGAAGCAGCTTTTCAGAAAGTTTCTTCAATTTATTTACAATGCAATTCTGGGGAATTGTTCTTGTGATTATATTTGTAGCAAAAATGCTTACAAAGGAAAACTAGTATCTACTAAACAAAGGAGAAAAAAATCATGTTTGAACATTATTCAGTAGCTGATTTGTTTGCAAATCTTTATAAAAAGCGAAAAGCAAATATTTTAGCTCTCATCGCTTTATTTGCTCTCATTGCTGTACCATTTACAATTAAAGCAGTTAGGAATAAAAACACTGTCAAAGATACAACAAGTTATTCAACTTATCTCATCTATAAAATCACTCCTCCAAAAGAGTCGGCCAAAACGATTTTGAATCATCAAATTGGTGGTTATAGTGATTTTTATGGGAAATTGATTGATGGTAATTTGAATGGAGCTTATCTTTTCAATGATGTAGAACCCAGTGAGTTGAAAAAAATTGCCAGTGAATTAGACACGACAGAAACAACCTTGAAAAATTCAACGAATGACTATTGGTGGAAAAAATTGACCGTCTACTATATGATTGACGATGCAGGGGTTGGTGTGAAAATTTTGACATCAAGTAAAGATGCCAATGACTTGTTAGAGAAAAAAATTGATGGGTTGATTGAGAAATTTAAACATGCCTATGCAAATGTGAAAATTGAAAAACTGGAAACCATCAACTCTAAAGAATTGAACGCAAATGGTGAAACAGCGCTTGGCTTAAATGTGAAAAATCTGATTCTTCGTTTAGTTGTTATTGGAGTGGTTTGTGTGATTTTGGTTGTGATGGGAAATGTGTTAGTTTATCTCTTTAATCCAACAATCAATAGAGTAGGTGATTTTTCTCAGTATCAAATTGATTTTGTAACAGAGATTACAACAATTGCTAACCTAGCAGATGTTTTGTCATACAAAAATACTGGACAGGAATTGACCATCGTTAGCTCAAATAAAGCTATCCTAGATAAATTGAAACAGAGTCAAGAAGCTTTAAAAGGAATGCATTTTGTAGATTTACAGGATGTATCATCTCTTTTGGAAAGAGATACAGTCCTTCTTGTTGAAGAGTACGGAGTGACTCGTTATAAGAAATTTGAGCAAAGTCTTCAAATTCTCAGAAACTTAAATCGTTCTATCCTTGGTGTAGCAACCTTTAAATTATAAGTATTCTGATGTATAAGGTCTTCAAAATCGGCTAAGAGCTGATTTTGAAGGCTTTTTCTATCTGTCTGCAGAAATTTTCTTTTGGAGTCTCCTATAGAAAGACCCTAGGGAAAATCTATCCGTATAGAGGAGCCTTCTTTTGATAAAATCGTAAAAATCTAGTATAATAGATAGAACTGAAAGTATGAGGTTACTAGCAATGAAAATGAAACAAATTAGTGATACAACTTTAAAAATCACGATGTCTTTAGAGGATTTGATGGATCGTGGAATGGAGATTGCTGACTTTCTCGTTCCTCAAGAAAAAACAGAAGAGTTCTTTTATGCTATCTTGGATGAACTAGAGATGCCTGATAGCTTTCTGGATACAGGCATGTTGAGCTTCCGTGTGACTCCAAAACCTGATAAGGTAGATGTCTTTGTGACCAAGTCAAAGATTGACCAAAATCTAGATTTTGAAGACTTATCGGATTTGCCAGATATGGAAGAATTGGCTCAAATGTCTCCAGATGAATTTATCAAAACCCTGGAAAAAAGCATCGCAGACAAAACCAAGGATGATATCGAAGCCATTCAATCTCTTGAGCAAGTTGAAGCCAAGGAAGAAGAGCAAGAGCAGGCTGAACAAGAAGCTGAGAGTAAGAAAGAACCTTACATCTACTACATCCTTTCTTTTGCTAAGTTGGCTGACTTGGTAGTTTTTGCCAAGACAGTGACTTTTGAAATGGAAACTTCTGAACTCTACAAAATGAACGAGCGCTATTATTTGACCATTTTAGTGGATATTGAAAATCATCCAAGCCCATATCCAGCTTGGCTGTTGGCCCGTATGCGCGAGTTTGCAGACGATAGTGATATCAGTCGCTCAGTCTTACAAGAGTATGGTCAAGTCTTGATGAGTCACGATGCAGTGCTCAATCTGCAAAAAATCGGCTAATCCTTTCTGGAAAGCTATTTTCAGATTTTAAGAAGAGCGAATCGTCTGATTCGTTTTTTCTTTTTATACTGAAATAGTGATTTACTATAATAGGAATTTTCACAAAATTCTGTTATAATGGCTATATTAGAAAATTTCGAGGAGATAAAGATGACAGTTAAAATTGCTTTACTAGGATTTGGTACCGTTGCAAGTGGTGTGCCTTTCCTCCTAAAGGAAAATGGAGGAAAAATCAATCAATCAGCACATTCAGATATCAAAGTTGCTAAGGTATTGGTCAAGGATGAAGATGAAAAAAATCGCTTGCTTGCAGCAGGGAATGACTTTAACTTTGTAACCAATGTGGATGATATTTTATCAGACCAGGATATTACTATCGTAGTGGAATTGATGGGGCGTATTGAGCCTGCTAAAACCTTTATCACTCGTGCCTTGGAAGCTGGAAAACACGTTGTTACTGCTAACAAGGACCTTTTAGCTGTCCATGGCGCAGAATTGCTAGAAATCGCTCAAGCTAACAAGGTAGCACTTTACTACGAAGCAGCAGTTGCTGGTGGGATTCCAATTCTTCGTACTTTAGCAAATTCCTTGGCTTCTGATAAAATTACGCGCGTGCTTGGAGTAGTCAACGGAACTTCCAACTTCATGGTGACCAAGATGGTGGAAGAAGGCTGGTCTTACGATGATGCTCTTGCGGAAGCACAACGTCTAGGATTTGCAGAAAGCGATCCGACGAATGACGTAGATGGGATTGATGCAGCCTACAAGATGGTTATTTTGAGCCAATTTGCCTTTGGCATGAAGATTGCCTTTGATGATGTAGCCCACAAGGGAATCCGCAATATCACACCAGAAGACGTAGCTGTAGCTCAAGAGTTTGGTTACGTAGTGAAATTGGTTGGTTCTATTGAGGAAACTTCTTCAGGTATTGCTGCAGAAGTGACTCCAACCTTCCTACCTAAAGCGCACCCACTTGCTAGTGTGAATGGCGTAATGAACGCTGTCTTTGTAGAATCTATCGGTATTGGTGAGTCTATGTACTACGGACCAGGTGCGGGTCAAAAACCAACTGCAACAAGTGTTGTAGCTGATATTGTCCGTATCGTTCGTCGTTTGAATGATGGTACCATTGGCAAAGACTTCAACGAATATAGCCGTGACTTGGTCTTGGCAAATCCTGAAGATGTCAAAGCAAACTACTATTTCTCAATCTTGGCTCCAGACTCAAAAGGTCAGGTCTTGAAGTTGGCTGAAATCTTCAATGCTCAAGATATTTCCTTTAAGCAAATCCTTCAAGATGGCAAAGAGGGTGACAAGGCGCGTGTCGTTATCATCACACACAAGATTAATAAAGCCCAGCTTGAAAATGTCTCAGCTGAATTGAAGAAGGTTTCAGAATTCGACCTCTTGAATACCTTCAAGGTGCTAGGAGAATAAGATGAAGATTATTGTACCTGCAACCAGTGCCAATATCGGGCCAGGTTTTGACTCGGTCGGTGTAGCTGTAACCAAGTATCTTCAAATTGAGGTCTGCGAAGAACGAGATGAGTGGCTGATTGAACACCAGATTGGCAAATGGATTCCACATGATGAGCGTAATCTCTTGCTCAAAATCGCTTTGCAAATTGTACCAGACTTGCAACCAAGACGCTTGAAAATGACCAGTGATGTCCCTTTGGCGCGCGGTTTGGGTTCTTCCAGCTCGGTTATCGTTGCTGGGATTGAACTAGCCAACCAACTGGGTCAACTCAACTTATCAGACCATGAAAAATTGCAGTTAGCGACCAAGATTGAAGGGCATCCTGACAATGTGGCTCCAGCCATTTATGGTAATCTCGTTATTGCAAGTTCTGTTGAAGGGCAAGTCTCTGCTATCGTAGCAGACTTTCCAGAGTGTGATTTTCTAGCTTACATTCCAAACTATGAATTACGTACTCGCGACAGCCGTAGTGTCTTGCCTAAAAAATTGTCTTATAAGGAAGCTGTTGCTGCAAGTTCTATCGCCAATGTAGCGGTTGCTGCCTTGTTGGCAGGAGACATGGTGACCGCTGGGCAAGCAATCGAGGGAGACCTCTTCCATGAGCGTTATCGTCAGGACTTGGTAAGAGAATTTGCGATGATTAAGCAAGTGACCAAAGAAAATGGGGCCTATGCAACCTACCTTTCTGGTGCTGGGCCGACAGTTATGGTTCTGGCTTCTCATGACAAGATGCCAACAATTAAGGCAGAATTGGAAAAGCAACCTTTCAAAGGAAAACTGCATGACTTGAGAGTTGATACCCAAGGTGTCCGTGTAGAAGCAAAATAAAGAATAGAAGATAGGATGGGGAAACTCTTAACCAGAGGGTTTCATATCCTTTTTGTGAAAAGAAGTTTATACTCAATGAAAATCAAAGAGCAAACTAGGAAGCTAGCCGCAGGCTGCTCAAAACAGTGTTTTGAGGTTGCAGATAGAACTGACGAAGTCAGCTCAAGACACTGTTTTGAGGTTGCAGATAGAACTGACGAAGTCAGTAACATATATACGGTAAGGTGACGCTAACGTGGTTTGAAGAGATTTTCGAAGAGTATTAGTTAAAAACGTGATAAAGGAGAAATAAAGATGGCAGAAATTTATCTAGCAGGTGGTTGTTTTTGGGGCCTAGAGGAATATTTTTCACGCATTTCTGGAGTGCTAGAAACCAGTGTTGGCTACGCTAATGGTCAAGTCGAAACGACCAATTACCAGTTGATCAAGGAAACAGACCATGCAGAAACGGTCCAAGTGATTTACGATGAGAAGGAAGTGTCACTCAGAGAGATTTTACTTTATTATTTCCGAGTTATCGATCCTCTATCTATCAATCAACAAGGGAATGACCGTGGCCGCCAATATCGAACTGGGATTTATTATCAGGATGAAGCAGATTTGCCAGCTATCTACACAGTGGTGCAGGAGCAGGAACGCATGCTGGGTCGAAAGATTGCAGTAGAAGTGGAGCAATTACGCCACTACATTCTGGCTGAAGACTACCACCAAGACTATCTCAGGAAGAATCCTTCAGGTTACTGTCATATCGATGTGACCGATGCTGATAAGCCATTGATTGATGCAGCAAACTATGAAAAGCCTAGTCAAGAGGTGTTGAAGGCCAGTCTATCTGAAGAGTCTTATCGTGTCACACAAGAAGCTGCTACAGAGGCTCCATTTACCAATGCCTATGACCAAACCTTTGAAGAGGGGATTTATGTAGATATTACGACAGGTGAGCCACTCTTTTTTGCCAAGGATAAGTTTGCTTCAGGTTGTGGTTGGCCAAGTTTTAGCCGTCCGATTTCCAAAGAGTTGATTCATTATTACAAGGATCTGAGCCATGGAATGGAGCGAATTGAAGTTCGTTCTCGTTCAGGCAGTGCTCACTTGGGTCATGTTTTCACAGATGGACCGCGGGAGTTAGGCGGCCTCCGTTACTGTATCAATTCTGCTTCTTTACGCTTTGTGGCCAAGGATGAGATGGAAAAAGCAGGATATGGCTATCTATTGCCTTACTTAAACAAATAAAACAGAGAGTGGGGCTTCCCACTTTCTTCATTTCTAGAATATGAATAGAAGGGATTTATGAAACACCTATTATCTTACTTCAAACCCTACATCAAGGAATCAATTTTAGCCCCCTTGTTCAAGCTGTTAGAAGCTGTTTTTGAGCTCTTGGTTCCCATGGTGATTGCTGGGATTGTTGACCAATCTTTACCTCAGGGAGATCAAGGTCATCTCTGGATGCAGATTGGCCTGCTCCTTATCTTTGCAGTAATTGGCGTTTTAGTGGCCTTGATAGCTCAATTTTACTCAGCAAAGGCAGCAGTAGGTTTTGCTAAGGAATTGACAAACGATCTTTATCGTCATATTCTTTCCTTGCCCAAGGACAGCAGAGACCGTCTGACAACATCTAGTTTGGTCACTCGCTTGACTTCGGATACTTACCAGATTCAGACTGGTATCAATCAATTCCTGCGTCTCTTTTTGCGAGCGCCCATTATCGTTTTTGGTGCCATTTTTATGGCTTATCGAATCTCAACTGAGTTGACTTTCTGGTTCTTAGTCATGGTTGCCATTTTGACCATTGTCATTGTAGGGTTATCTCGATTGGTCAATCCTCTCTACAGTAGTCTCAGAAAGAAAACGGACCAACTGGTTCAGGAAACGCGCCAGCAATTGCAAGGGATGCGGGTTATTCGTGCTTTTGGTCAAGAAAAACGAGAGTTACAGATTTTTCAAACCCTTAACCAAGTTTATGCTAGATTACAAGAAAAGACAGGTTTCTGGTCTAGTTTATTAACACCTCTGACCTATCTGATTGTCAATGGAACTCTTCTCGTTATTATCTGGCAAGGCTATATTTCAATTCAAGGAGGAGTGCTCAGTCAAGGTGCTCTCATTGCTCTTATCAATTACCTCTTACAGATTTTGGTGGAATTGGTCAAGCTAGCCATGTTGATAAATTCTCTCAACCAGTCCTATATCTCAGCCAAGCGAATCGAGGAAGTCTTTGTTGAGGCTCCAGAGGATATCCATTCAGAGTTAGAACAAAAGCAAGCTACCAGAGATAAGGTTTTACAAGTCCAAGAATTGACCTTTACCTATCCTGATGCGGCCCAGCCTTCTCTGAGATACATTTCCTTTGATATGACTCAAGGACAAATTCTAGGTATCATCGGGGGAACTGGTTCTGGTAAATCAAGCTTGGTGCAACTCTTACTTGGACTTTATCCAGTAGACAAGGGGAACATTGACCTTTATCAAAATGGACGTAGTCCTCTTAATTTGGAGCAGTGGCGGTCTTGGATTGCCTATGTACCTCAAAAGGTCGAACTCTTTAAGGGAACTATTCGTTCCAACTTGACTTTAGGTTTAAATCAAGAAGTGACTGATCAAGAACTCTGGCAAGCCTTGGAAATTGCTCAAGCTAAGGATTTTGTCAGTGATAAGGAAGGACTCTTGGATGCTCTAGTTGAAGCAGGAGGGCGAAATTTCTCAGGTGGACAAAAACAAAGGCTGTCTATCGCACGAGCAGTCTTGCGCCAGGCTCCGTTTCTCATCCTAGATGATGCGACCTCAGCACTGGACACCATTACAGAGTCCAAGCTCTTGAAAGCTATTAGAGAAAATTTTCCAAACATGAGCTTAATTTTGATCTCTCAACGAACCTCGACTTTACAGATGGCGGACCAGATTCTCCTCTTGGAAAAAGGTGAGTTGCTAGCTGTTGGCAAGCACGATGACTTGATGAAATCCAGTCAAGTCTATCGTGAAATCAATGCATCCCAACATGGAAAGGAGGACTAGAATGAAACGACAAACTGTAAACCAGACACTCAAACGTTTAGTCGTAGATTTAGCAAACCATCCCTTCCTCCTTTTCCTAGCCTTTCTAGGAACTATTGCCCAAGTTGGCTTATCAATTTACCTACCTATTCTGATTGGGCAGGTCATTGACCAAGTCCTAGTGGCTGGTTCATCACCAGTTTTTTGGCAGATTTTTCTCCAGATGCTCTTGGTGGTAATAGGAAATACTCTGGTACAATGGGCCAATCCTCTCCTCTATAATCGTCTAATCTTCTCTTATACCAGAGATTTACGGGAGCGAATCATCCATAAACTCCATCGGTTACCGATTGCTTTTGCGGATCGGCAAGGCAATGGAGAGATGGTCAGTCGTGTAACCACGGATATCGAACAGTTGGCAGCTGACTTGACCATGATTTTTAACCAATTTTTCATTGGTGTTTTGATGATTTTGGTTAGTATTCTAGCCATGCTCCAAATTCATCTCCTCATGACTCTCTTAGTCTTGCTGTTGACGCCACTGTCCATGGTGATTTCACGCTTTATTGCCAAGAGATCCTATCATCTCTTCCAGAAGCAAACAGAGACGAGGGGAATTCAGACTCAGTTGATTGAAGAATCGCTTAGCCAGCAGACTATAATCCAGTCCTTCAATGCTCAAACAGAATTTATCCAAAGATTGCGTGAGGCTCATGACAACTACTCAGGCTATTCTCAGTCAGCCATCTTTTATTCTTCAACGGTCAATCCTTCGACTCGCTTTGTAAATGCACTCATTTATGCCCTTTTAGCTGGAGTAGGAGCTTATCGTATCATGATGGGTTCAACCTTGACTGTCGGTCGTTTAGTGACTTTTTTGAACTATGTTCAGCAATACACCAAGCCCTTTAACGATATTTCTTCAGTGCTAGCTGAGTTGCAAAGTGCTCTGGCTTGCGTAGAGCGTATCTATGGAGTCTTAGATAGCCCTGAAGTGGCTGAAACAGGTAAGGAAGTCTTGACCAGTGACCAAGTTAAGGGAGCTATTTCCTTTAAACATGTCTCTTTTGGCTACCATCCTGAAAAAATTTTGATTAAGGACTTGTCTATCGATATTCCAGCTGGTAGTAAGGTAGCCATCGTTGGTCCGACAGGTGCTGGAAAATCAACTCTTATCAATCTCCTTATGCGTTTTTATCCCATTAGCTCGGGAGATATCTTGCTGGATGGGCAATCCATTTATGATTATACACGAGTATCATTGAGACAGCAGTTTGGTATGGTGCTTCAAGAAACCTGGCTCACACAAGGGATCATTCATGATAATATTGCCTTTGGCAATCCTGAAGCCAGTCGAGAGCAAGTAATTGCTGCTGCCAAAGCAGCTAATGCAGACTTTTTCATTCAACAGTTGCCACAGGGATACGATACCAAGTTGGAAAATGCTGGAGAATCTCTCTCTGTCGGCCAAGCTCAGCTCTTGACCATAGCCCGAGTCTTTCTGGCTATTCCAAAGATTCTTATCTTAGACGAGGCAACTTCTTCCATTGATACACGGACAGAAGTGCTGGTACAGGATGCCTTTGTAAAACTCATGAAGGGCCGCACAAGTTTCATCATTGCTCACCGTTTGTCAACCATTCAGGATGCGGATTTAATTCTTGTCTTAGTAGATGGTGATATTGTTGAATATGGTAACCATCAAGAACTCATGGATAGAAAGGGTAAGTATTACCAAATGCAAAAAGCTGCGGCTTTTAGTTCTGAATAAGCCATTCTCTTTTGAAAGTTTATGGACGAAAAAAGTTGCCTTCGAGTGACTTTTTTGTTACAATAGCTAGAAAAATTGTTCACTGTAATACTCAATGAAAATCAAAGAGCAAACTAGGAAACTAGCCGTAGGTTGCTCAAAGCACAGCTTTGAGGTTGCAGATAGAACTGACGAAGTCAGTAACCACACCTACGGCAAAGTGAATCTGAAGTGGTTTGAAGAGAGTACAACTTGTCTTTTAGAAAAGGAGCCTATAATGAAAGTCTTTCAGCATGTAAATATCGTGACTTGTGATCAAGATTTCCATGTTTATCTTGATGGAATCTTAGCAGTCAAGGATTCTCAAATCGTCTATGTCGGTCAAGATAAGCCAGCGTTTTTAGAGCAAGCTGAGCAGATTATGGACTATCAGGGAGCTTGGATTATGCCTGGTTTGGTCAATTGTCACACCCATTCTGCAATGACAGGTCTGAGAGGGATCCGAGATGACAGCAATCTCCATGAATGGCTCAATGACTATATCTGGCCAGCAGAATCTGAGTTTACTCCCGACATGACTACCAATGCGGTCAAAGAAGCCCTGACAGAGATGCTCCAGTCAGGAACAACAACCTTTAACGATATGTATAATCCCAATGGTGTGGATATCCAGCAAATTTATCAGGTGGTGAAAACTTCCAAGATGCGTTGTTATTTTTCTCCGACTCTCTTTTCTTCAGAGACAGAAACAACTGCTGAGACTATAAGCAGAACTCGATCCATCATAGATGAAATCTTAAAATATAAAAATCCAAATTTCAAGGTTATGGTAGCACCTCATTCTCCGTATAGCTGCAGTAGAGACTTGCTGAAAGCGAGTTTGGAAATGGCAAAAGAGCTAAATATTCCGCTCCATGTCCATGTGGCGGAGACCAAGGAGGAGTCAGGAATTATCCTCAAACGATACGGCAAACGCCCCCTTGCTTTTCTTGAAGAACTGGGTTATTTAGATCATCCGTCCGTATTTGCTCACGGGGTCGAATTAAACGAGAGAGAAATTGAACGCTTGGCATCTTCTCAAGTGGCTATCGCCCACAATCCTATCAGTAACCTCAAACTGGCATCAGGAATTGCTCCAATTATCCAGCTCCAAAAAGCGGGAGTAGCAGTCGGAATTGCGACTGACTCGGTTGCTTCCAATAACAATCTAGATATGTTTGAGGAAGGAAGGACTGCAGCTCTTCTTCAGAAGATGAAAAGTGGGGATGCCAGCCAGTTTCCAATCGAAACAGCTCTCAAGGTACTGACAATCGAAGGGGCTAAGGTCCTTGGAATGGAAAATCAGATAGGAAGTCTGGAAGTCGGCAAGCAAGCAGATTTTCTGGTCATTCAACCACAAGGGAAAATTCATCTCCAACCTCAGGAAAATATGCTGTCTCACCTGGTTTATGCAGTTAAATCTAATGATGTAGATGATGTTTATATCGCCGGAGAACAGGTTGTTAAGCAAGGTCAAGTCCTGACAGTAGAACTTTAAAAGAAAAATCACGAAAAATTTTAAAAAAAGTTTGCAAAAATCTTGCATTCTTTTTTTGACTATGCTATACTTATATACGGTTTAAAAAAACTGCCTAAGACAGTAGGGGAGCTCGACTCATAAATATCCTACCGAGGACAAGACGTATCATGTAAAAAGAAGCGTATTGTACTTTCGTGTCTAGGTTTGGGCGCGTTTTTCTTTTTGAAAAATTCCCCAAGCAAAATAATTACGGAGGTGAACACACTAATGAGTGAAGCAATTATTGCTAAAAAAGCGGAACTAGTTGACGTAGTAGCTGAAAAAATGAAAGCTGCTGCATCTATCGTCGTTGTAGACGCTCGTGGTTTGACAGTTGAGCAAGATACAGTTCTTCGTCGTGAGCTTCGTGGAAGCGAAGTTGAGTATAAAGTTATTAAAAACTCAATCTTGCGTCGTGCAGCTGAAAAAGCTGGTCTTGAAGATCTTGCATCTGTATTTGTTGGACCATCTGCAGTAGCATTTTCTAATGAAGATGTTATCGCACCAGCGAAAATCTTGAACGACTTTTCTAAAAACGCTGAAGCACTTGAAATTAAAGGTGGTGCAATCGAAGGCGCTGTCGCATCTAAAGAAGAGATTCTTGCACTTGCAACTCTTCCAAACCGCGAAGGACTTCTTTCTATGCTCCTTTCTGTACTTCAAGCGCCAGTGCGCAACGTTGCTCTTGCAGTCAAAGCGGTTGCAGAAAGCAAAGAAGACGCGGCTTAATCTTAAGCTACATAGCGTAGCCTAGCTACGAAAAAAACTATTATAAAATTTAAAACTTATTTGGAGGAAATAACAATGGCATTGAACATTGAAAACATTATTGCTGAAATTAAAGAAGCTTCAATCCTTGAATTGAACGACCTTGTAAAAGCTATCGAAGAAGAATTTGGTGTAACTGCAGCTGCTCCTGTAGCTGTTGCTGCAGCTGATGCTGCTGATGCTGGTGCTGCTAAAGATTCATTCGACGTTGAATTGACATCTGCAGGCGACAAAAAAGTTGGTGTTATCAAAGTTGTACGTGAAATCACTGGTCTTGGTCTTAAAGAAGCTAAAGAACTTGTTGACGGTGCACCAGCACTTGTTAAAGAAGGCGTTGCAACTGCAGAAGCTGAAGAAATCAAAGCTAAATTGGAAGAAGCTGGAGCTTCAGTTACTCTTAAATAATAGAGTATCGCAATTTGATTGCGGAATCCCTATTTACCAGTCTTTGAGAGCGATAAGCGATTGATAGAAACTGATAAATTGATTTGGTTTCCTGCCAAAAATTCTTTGGCAGGATTTTTGTTTTAATAAACTTTCGGGGGTAGACACTAGATTGTCTACCCCTTTTTTTGTGTTTCGGAGGTAACTATGAAAAGAATAATTCCAGTTTATATATTCCAACAAGTAAATGTCCTATTGGTATCTCTATACTTATTGAAATTTCTTTGTATCGGTGAGTTAACTATACTACAGATTCTCTATGGTTCGTCACTCATTTCTTTTTTATGGATGTATGGCCAACGCAAACAAGCTCATAAGGTAAATATGAAATCTAGGATGAAATGGCTTGGTATTGGATTCGTTAGCCTACTGATTATAAGTCTATGTTTTAGCCTAATCCATGCGCAAGAAAGCACGAATCAAGCAAACTTAATTGGACTTCAACATCAAGTTCCTTGGTTTTCATTTTTATTGTTTTTAATCAATGCGAGTATGGTTGAAGAATTTCTGTATAGAGAAATTTTATGGAACTTGGTTAGAAAATTAGATATTCGAGTTGCTTTGACAAGTGTTTTATTTGCCTTAGCACATCATCCAGGAACCATTATAGCTTGGTGTTTGTATGTATCGCTGGGGATGTTTTTAGGGCTTGTACGCTACAAATTGGACTTATGGGGCAGTATGGGGCTACATTTGGTGTGGAGCCTACTAGTTTATAGTTTGCTGCTTTTTTAAAATAGGTAACCTGATTTTTAGGTAACTTCTAAAACTAACTTCCAGTTTTGGGAGAGAGATGGAAGTTACTTTGAAAAGTTACGGAAACATTATTTTCTACGTGACAACATTGTATCATTGCTTGCATTTTACTGCTGGAGAGAGTATAATGAAGGTGGATAAAGCACTTAATCCCAAAAATTTAAATAGGAGGAGTTAGCTATGGCAGAAGAAGTATTAAATCTTCAATTAGTATCTGTTCAAGTTGACGAAACAGATGAAGTTGATGGAATGCGATTTAGTACATTCAGTACAAACCGTTGCGGTAACTGGAGTGCTTTTAGTTGGGAAAATTGTTAATTCATTTAAATTGTAAACTTTAGGGATTCTCTGGAGTTATGGATCTCGTTCCAATATGTGCACGTTGGAATGTCAGTGCTTATATGGGGGGAATCCAAAGGATTCTCCCTTTTTATTTTAATAAGTCTGTCTAGCTATAGATATATTAAGTTTGATAGAATTTCTTGGAGATTTTGTTATGGATTATAATTTCAATTTGGAGCATCCTTTCTTTTTCACTAATAATGATTATAGTACAGATACTAGCATAAAGTACTAAGTAAGTCTGCCTTTTAATTGGCACGAAGTAATGAATAATGATGAGTGGGTTTATCAATACCCTATTGGAAAATTTGTTGAAAGACAAGGGTGGAAAATACACATTAGTTCAGAGTATAATAGTTCACACGAATTGTTACAAGATGTAGCAAAAATTTGCCATGAAATGCGAATTCCATTTAAACATCTTAGTACAGAAGACAAATTTATCATGCGAAACGGGAAATTGGTTAGTCGAGGATTTTCTGGTAAATTTATTACATGTTATCCAAATCAAAATGAATTAGAGTCGGTTTTGCAAAGGTTAGAAAGTGCCTTAAAGCAATATAATGGGCCATATATTTTAAGCGATAAACGTTGGGATGAAGCACCAATATATCTGAGGTATGGTGTGTTTAGGCCGTCAAGGGATGATGAAAAGAAGGTTGCTATTGATGAATTAATTGTTGGCGATGAAGTTGTTAAAGATGAACGTTTACCAGTATTTAAAATTCCAAAAGGTATAGTGCCCCCTGACTTTTTGAATAAATGGCTTGACAAGAAAGATAAAAAACAGGGAGACTTTCCCTTTATTATAGATAATGCAATTAGATTTTCAAACAGTGGTGGGATATATAATGCTAGGCTAAAAGAAGATGGGAAAAAAATAATTTTAAAAGAGGCTAGACCGTATACAGGTCTAGGATTTGATGGTACTTATTCTTCAGAGAAATTAGCTTCGGAGTGCAAAGCACTAAAAATTCTAAATGAATGGAGTGAGACGCCTAAAATATACTGGCACGGTAAGATCTGGGAGCACACCTTCTTAGGAATTGAACATATGAAGGGCGTTCCACTAAATAGATGGGTTACCAATAATTTTCCTTTATATGAAGTTGTTGATAAGACCAAAGATTATCTATTGAGAGTTTCAAAGATAGTAGAAAAACTCATCGATTTAACGAATAAGTTTCATTCTGAAAATGTATATCATCAAGATTTACATTTAGGAAATATCTTGGTTAAGGATGAAGATGAGATTAGTATAATAGACTGGGAACAGGCTGTCTTTTCAAATGATGAAAAAGTTGTACATAAAGTTGCAGCCCCTGGTTTTAGAGCATGGCGAGAAACACTTCCCAGTGAGATAGATTGGTATGGTATTAGACAAATAGCTCATTATTTATACATGCCACTAGTAACTACATCGGATTTGACATACAACTATGTAAGTCAAACCAGGATAGAAGGAAAAAAACTATTTGAGTCTTTGGGTTATACAAGAGAACATATAGATTATGTAGAAAGTTTATTGTCATATCTAGATTCTAAATGTCCACAGATTGAGAATATTTCCAGGAAAAAAGTTTTAAAACCCATGCATGAGATTAGAACTATCGAGAGTGAGCAAGATATACAAGATTTTATTATAAAATTATTGAGAGGGTTTACGCTAACTTATGGACAGTGGCGTAAAGAATTTCAATCAAGATTCTTCCCAGTTCATTATTATGGTCTGAATTTTAATCAAGGAATTGCGTTTTCAGATTTAGCTATCCTTTGGAGTTATCAACAACTAGCTAAGAAAGTAAAAAATTTCAAGTTTGATGACTATTATGAGATTCGAACACAGGTTATTAATGAGGCAGTAAATAATTTTAAGAAATCGTCCCTTTCTGGTCTTTTTGATGGTAAAATTGGTACAATCTGGCTCATTTATGAATTTGGGGAGATAGATCGGGCAGTTGAACTTTTTACAACTCATTTTATAGAGATATTTGAGAATTCACAAAATAAAAATTTATATAGTGGGCAGGCTGGAATTTTACTGGTTGGACTGTATTTTCTTAGTAAAGGGGAAATTGATAATAAACTAGGAGAAGAAATACTAATTAGGCTTAGAGAATATACTTTAAATTATATAGAAAATCCAGAAACTTTTTGTAAAGTTGGCGCTAGTGATGTTCAGAGTAATGATCCTTATGAGAATTTTGGTGGATTACTATATGGTCACGCAGGGGTAGCTTGGCTCTTCGGTGAAGCTTATAAATTAACTGGTGAAAGTATCTATAAAAATGGTCTAGAATTGGCTGTAGATAAAGAATTAGTTGCTTATAAAGTAGATAGTAATAATTCATTGCAGTACAGCCAAGGTCATAGATTACTACCATATCTAGCAACTGGAAGTGCTGGCCTGCTTTTACTTATTAATAGAAATAAAGAAATCTTGTCAAGCAAATACTTAAAATATTTAACTTCTTTAGAGAGGGCAACTGATGTAGTTTTTTGTGTATTACCAGGTTTATTTAACGGATTTTGTGGTCTTGAAGTTGCTAATAATATATATAGTGATATCGATGATAACTTTTCAGGACAAAAGAAATTAATTGAACAACTTTATAGATATTTGTGTGTAATTGAAGAAGGATTTGTTATTGCGGGAGATAATGGTTTAAAGATAACAACAGATATTGCTTCGGGATTTGCGGGTGTTGCAATTGGATTGGTATCAATAATGGATAATAAATTGACGATTCTTCCTCAAATATAATATTTAGATACCATTATTAAGGGGTCATACTTGTGAATCAGAGTAATGAAATATTTTTAAATACAATACAGGAAAAAACACACTATAAGAGGTCTATCTCTTCATCATTTCAGGAATTAAAAAAATGGAATTCTTTGATATTTAGGAGAGGGCGATATTGGTACCAATTTGATAATTGGAGTATACCCAATACTGGTGTAATAAAGGAATGGTATGTCGAAGATAATGACTGGATTCCTAAGGTTAGTTCTTCCAGTTTAGACAATTCAAATTCACTTAAAATTGTCTTTGATGTGGAAAAATATACTTTGCCAGATGATAGTATCTTACAGGATGTTAGGATTTCATCTGATGAGAGTTATATAGTTTTGGTTGTATCCTCACTGCGTAGCACTAATTTAATTGGAATAAAAAAATATACTATGGAAGAGTTATTTATCATTGAAGATATTTCAGTAGAAAGTTCGTTCTATTTGGGTAAATTCGGTGTTATGTATACTCGCTCCAAAGAGTACGGGAGGCCAAGTAAGTTATTCTATAAATCTTTTGATAGCTTTACAGAAGAGGAACTGTTTGAAGAAAACGAATGCTCTTTTCGATTAAAAATAGTCCACATTGATAGCAATAATTGTTTTGTAAAGTCAGTAGACTTTCAGAAAGGCAGGATTTTTCTATACAGTTTCGACCGGACGGGTTTTGTTAGACACTCTTACACAGAAACGGTAGCCCCAACACCTAGAGATATCGCTCTATTTAGTACAGAAAAAGCACAGTACTTTCTTGGGCTCTCTTCAACTGAAGAAAAGAAAGATCAACTAATTCTAAGGGAAACTTCTTCGGGAGACAGAGTTTCTATTACTATACCATATCAAGATAGGGCTAGAAGAGTTCACTGTATAGGACGTTATATCCTTTTAGACTGTTCAAACGCAGCGAATTCCGTCTTTTATCTTGCTACATTTAAAAATAATAGTTTGAGGGAGTTGAGTGTTAATAAGATAACATTTGATGAAAAGACAACACTTTATGAAAATTCATTTTCTGATCGTGTTCTTCTGTTTTTAGAGAGGAGAACTTTTTACGAAAAAATACTTAGTTTTGATTTAATAGAAAATACATTAAAAACTGAATTTGAAAGACCCATCATAAAATCGAATAATACTAAATATTTTTCTAAGGTGATTTGGACTAAAAAAGACAGTTATGATGTAAGCATACCGATTTCTTTATTTTGGAAAAGTGAAGATACGGATGAGCTCCCAAGAAGAAAAAAATGTATTCTAAGTGTCTATGGGGCTTATGGTAAGAATGATAATTCTGATTTAGATGAAATTATGTTATCTATAATAGATGCAGGTTTTATTTATGCTATAGTTCATGTAAGAGGTGGAGGCTATTTGGGTGGTGAATGGTATCGCTCAGGAAAGGCGTTAAACAAATGGAATTCTATCAGAGATTTTATTGAGGGAGTAAATTATTTAAGGGAAAATGATGTAATTGACAGTAAGCGATTAGGTTTAATAACTTCTAGTGCAGGTGGAATAATTGCTGGTGCGGTGTTGAACGAGGAAAAAAATTTATTGCAAAGCATTCTCTTATTTTCGCCATTTATAAATCCTTATGATACACTTCAGAATCCAAATGATCCTCTTTCTAAGACCGAAATAGCAGAGTGGGGAGATATTAGAGACCCTGAAGTAAAGGCTTATATAAAGTCATATTCGCCTATGCAAAATATTGAAAAGGCACGAGACTCAAATACTGTTATAGTTAATATTTTGGGTGAGAAAGACCCATATATTAATAATAACGAAGTGATAGAGTGGTCAAAGAAATTAAATTCTATTGGAGTTAAAAGTTTGTTGTATTTAAACAAAGCAGCTGGTCATGGAGGTTTTACTCCATCAGATGTTCTCTTAATGATTGATACTTTAAATTATTTCTTTGAAGAAGTGGGAAGGAATAACTTATGAATTATTTAAAATTTATAAAAAAGACTAAACTTATATTAATGGGGATTTTAATATTTCTATCTTCGTTTAATGGTGTCTTGCTCTCAGGAATTATTGTATATGCAGGTAGTTTAAATCAGACTTCCTCATTTTCTGACGTTCTAAGATTTGGTGCTATAAGTATTCTGGGTTGGTCAGCAATCTATATATCAAATTACTATTTAGAAGTAACGGAAGCATCAATAACGAAAGATATAAATGTAAAAATTAAACAAGGATATTTTAGAGAACAGTATCTTTCTTCTGAAATGGTTAAAGATTACTCATCTATTATTTCAGTTTTGTCAAATGATTTGAGATTAATCGAAGAAAACTATTTTAGACAAATTTTTGAAATAATTTCTTCAATATTGTTGTTCATCGTCTCTCTAAGTTTTATGCTTTATTTAAACTTCCTAGTTTCAATAATATTTATTGTATTATCAGCATTGCCGATTATAGTACCTGTCTTTATGAAGAAGATGTTGTCTAATTCAGCTAATGAGTACTCTAACAGCAATGCAGAGTATACTCACATAATAAAAGAAATTTTTAATGGTTTTAAGACATTAAAATCTTATTCTGTTACTAAAGAAATAATTAGTTTGTCGGATAAAAAGTTGGATAAACTAGAAGATTCTACTTTTAATTTGAAACGATCAGAGGTTCTTTCAAAATTGGTTGCAGTACTAATTTCAGGTTTTTGCTTTCTAGTTCCCTTGGTTGTAGGATGTTATTTTGTAATTTATCATAAAAGCCTTTCTTTTAGTGAACTGATAGGTATTTTCTTAGCAAACGATAAAGTTTTAGGGCCGATACAATCAATTGCCTATTCATTAAATAAGATAAATACAACCAAAGATTTAAGGAAACCGTTTTTAAAATACTTAAGTGGAGAGAAGAATTTTATAGACGCTGAACATGATAATAACGGACTGTATACTTCATCAATAGATGAGATACACATGAAAGATGTTGTATATTCTATTACACCAGAAAATAAATTAAGTATTGACTTCTCATTTAAGTCACCATTTAGGGTATTATTAACAGGAACTTCTGGTAGTGGGAAAACAACGATTTTAAATTTAATTAATGGTTCTTTAAAGCCACAAAAAGGTTATGTAAATTTGTTATCACATGGGAAAAAGAGTTCAGATTCAATACCAACAGTTGATCAGACACCATATATTTTTGACACTACTATTCGTGAGAACGTAACTTTATTTCAAAATGAATATTTTTCAGATGATCAGATAATTGAGGTGTTAAAAAAGGTAAATCTATATGAAGAATTAGAAAAGATAGATATACTAAATTATCAATGTGGTGAAAATGGTAGTAATTTGTCTGGAGGTCAAAAACAAAAAATAGCTTTAGCTAGAGCTCTGATTAGAAATAATAAAGTGTACTTATTTGACGAAATATCAGCTAATTTAGATAATGATAATTCAAATTCCATACATGATATTCTGTTCAATTTAGGTATTTCATTTATTGAAGTTTCACATCATTATGACTTAAATGACAAGAGATACACTGATATATATAAATTGGAAAATGGAACACTTTTCAAAATTAAGTGATTGGAGGCAAGAATATGGATAAAGATTATATATTAAAAGTGAAAGGGCTGTATCATCAATTTTTACTAGGAAATAATAAAACGTTGCAAGTGCTGAAAAATGTTTCTCTTTCTGCTTCGAGAGGAGAATTTATAAGTATTCTAGGAATTAGTGGTTCTGGAAAGTCAACTTTATTAAAATGTATTTCTAGTTTGCTTGAACCAACAAGTGGGGAAGTAATTTTAAATGGAATCAACCCCTATAAAATCAGAAATGCAAAATTGTCAAGTATAAGACGTAACGAAGTATCTTTTATATTTCAAGCATACAATTTAATACCTTCCCTGCCGGTAATAGAAAATATAGCACTTCCTTTGCGATTATCACAAAAAAAATTAACTATTAAAAATGTAGAAAACTTACTCAAAAGAATGAAGTTTAATGCTGGCTTAAACGATTTTGTTGGAACTCTGTCTGGTGGAGAACAACAGAAGGTTGCTATAGCTAGAGCGGTTATTGCTGATAGTGATATAATATTTGCTGATGAGCCAACTGGGGCTTTAGACAGCGTTTCTCGTGAAGTAATTTTTGAATTATTGAGAGAGTTAGTAGGGGCGGGTAAGTGTGTAATTATGGTAACGCACGATATAGAATTGGCCTCGAAAACTGATCGTGCATTAATATTGAAAGATGGAAAAATTTTCAAAGAACTTCATAGACCTAGCGGGGAAGAGTTGTATAAAATCTTAGAGGTACAATCAACTACGGAGGAATAGAGATGCTCAGATTAGTTTACTATCAATTTTTACATAATAAGAAACAATGGTTAGGCGTTTCACCAGTAATTTTTGTTTCGAGTTTAGTTATGGGATTGGCTGTTAATGGGGTAATTAATGTTGAGAATAATTCGCAAGTATTTGTCGGACTTCCAGATCCTAAACCAATTTTTATGTTTCCGATAGTATTCGGAGGAGTAACATTATTCTTTGTGCTCTCTAACATAATAAATATGTTGGTTGAAATTTTTAGAGATGATTACGAACTTCTGGAGGTGTTGGGAGCAAGTCTCCTTCAACTATCATTTCTTGTGGGGGGACAGATTTTTATCATTTCCTCGATTATTAGTTTTATTGCATATCTATGCTCTATATTTGTTACGTCAAATTATTATTATTTTTTACAATACTTTTTCGGGGAAAATATATTACCTGATATCCAATTTCAAACGAGTGCTGTTGGATGTATCATTACAGTAGTGTTGATTTCATTTTTAGCCTTTCTAAGTGGTTGCTTTTATACGTTCAAGAAGATTAGAAATAGGAAGAGTTCTAAAATAAGGCATGTTCTTTCAATAGTAAAAAGAATACTGCTATTGGCTGGTTTTAGTGTTATCTGGTTGCTTTCTTTGCAACAAATTTTCCAAGATAGCACAATTTTAGCGAAGGCCCAGATAATATTCAATATTGTAATCTTAGATATTGTGATTATTTATCAATTATCTCCTTTTATACAGTCATGTTTTATCAAACTACTTTCTATAATTATATTTAGAAATAATTTTATGTTCATTGTTTCGAAGTGGAATTTACTATATTGTAAGTCTTATATAAAATCTATCAGTGCTGCAATTACAGGAGCTATATTACTAATTTCTAGTTTTCAAATGATTTCTCAGAATATACTATCTCAATTTCAAGATGACAGTGATTTAGAGCTAAAAGTAGCATTTATTGTCTATGTAGGAGCACCAATTTTGATAGTACTTGCAAATATTATTTCAATTGCATTTTTGTCATCGCATCAAGAAAGGATTGAGATTCAGCAATTTGAAATTTTAGGAACTTCTAATTACCAGATGGTTAAGATTAAAGTTGGTGAGGCTATATTTTTGACATTTGTTACTTCATTAATTGCATTTTTACTTAACATTAAAATTATGGCTTTAATATACTACTCTTTAGAGGATATTTTAATAGATGATATGAATCTTTTGGGGTTAATACTTCCAAATTTTATAGTATCTATTATTTTATTTATTTTAATATTTATTACTAAAAGTTCCTATTTTATCTTTAAGAATGCAAAAATTATTTCTTAAAAATTTGTAAGTTTTCGCTATATAAAATAGTTAAATCTATTTTGTATCATTGCTTGCATTTTACTGGTGGAGAGAGTATATGAGGGTGGATAAAGTACTTAATCCCAAAAATTTAAATAGGAGGAGCTAGCTATGGCAGCAGAAGTATTAAATCTTCAATTAGTATCTGTTCAAGTTGACGAAACAGATGAAGTTGATGGAATGCGATTTAGTACATTCAGTACAAACCGTTGCGGTAACTGGAGTGCTTTTAGTTGGGAAAATTGTTAATTCATTTAAATTGTAAACTTTAGAGATTCTCTGGAGTTATGGATGTCGTTCCAATATGTGCACGTTGGAATGTTAGTGCTTATATGGGGGGAACAGAATCCTCTCTTGATTGAAGACAAGCTAGTCATTAGGCTGGTTTGTCTTTTTGTCAACTGTAGTGGGTTGATATAATAGTATTAGTGAGTGGGATAAAAGTTTCATTTAGTTTATTCAGTACAAATTTAACGGGTCAAGATTTATACAATTGGTAATCAAATTACTGAAGTCCTTCATGAACATTATGACATTTCTAAAGAGGAGGCAAATAAACGTGCTATAGAAATGTTAGAAAAACTTGGAATTCATAATGCTGCAGAACGCATGAATGACTATCCACACCAATTTAGTGGAGGGCAGCGTCAAAGAATAGTCATAGCGATTGCAATGGTATGTAATCCAGATATTCTAATTGCAGATGAACCAACAACTGCCCTTGATGTAACAATCCAAGCACAAATACTTGATTTACTTGATGATTTACGTAAAGAGCATGGAACTTCTATTATCTTAATTACTCACGATTTAGGCGTTATTGCTCAAATTGCGGATGAAGTTGCAGTGATGTATGCTGGTGAAGTCGTTGAAGTTGGAACTGTAGCTCAGATCTTTGATCAACCTAAACACCCGTATACTCGTTCTCTATTAAGATCTATTCCTAATCCTGAAAATATGGATAAAAAGCTACATGTTATCCAGGGGAGCGTACCTTCAATTTCTGAAATATCTGAAAAAGGATGCAGATTCGCAAATCGTATTCCATGGTTAGAAAAAGAACATCATGAAGAAGAACCTCAATTGCATGATTTAGGTGACGGACATTTTGTAAGGTGTTCTTGCTATAAACATTTCTTTTTCGAAGATAAGGAAGAAGAAACATTATCGGAAAAACATGTAGGTAATGTTGTTTTAGAAGTAAAAAATATTAAAAAGTACTACTATCCTAAGAAGCAACTATTCAAGCCACTAGGTTCTCCGTTGAAAGCACTTGATGACGTATCTCTAGAGTTAAGAAAAGGAACTACTATTGGTATCGTAGGAGAGTCTGGAAGCGGTAAGAGTACGATTGCGAAATCATTAATGAAACTCCATGATATTACAGATGGTGAAATCAATATTGATTTGAATGGGAAAACTCAAAATATTTATGGAATTAAACGTAAGGAAGATTTGGATTTCCGTAAGAAAGTTCAAATGGTATTCCAAGATCCTTATGCATCATTGAACCCAACTAAGAAAATTTATAATTCATTTGATGAACCGATGATTGTCCATAATATTGGAAACAAAGAGGAACGCTTTGAACGTATGAAAGAAGCCTTGAAGATGGTAAACGTGCCAGTTGAGTACTTGGAGCGTTATCCTCATGAATTTTCAGGCGGACAACGTCAACGTTTATGTATTGCTCGTGCCCTTTGTATGAAACCAGAAATTTTAATTTTAGATGAACCTGTTTCAGCATTAGATCTATCTGTACAAGCGCAAGTTTTGAATTATCTTGTTGAAATCCAAAATAAAGAAGATTTGACTTATGTATTTATTTCTCATGACCTAGGTGTTGTGAAATACATGTGTGACTATCTATATGTTATTCATAAAGGACGTATTGTAGAAGCTGGTTCTCGAGAAGATATCTACAATAACCCAATGCATATTTACACTAAAAAACTATTAGCTGCTATTCCAGAAGTTGATTATCACTTCAAAGAGGCATTGGCAACAAAACGTAAAGAAAATGAAGTTGAATTTAAAGCACAGTACCATGAATTTTATGATGAAGATGGCCGTGCTTATGATCTTAAGCAGGTTTCACCAACACATTTTGTAGCGTTAAAACCAGAATAGGTGGTAAATATGAAATTAAATAAAAAAATATATTTCTTTGATAAAGGAATTTTTAATCCTTATCGAATGAGTAATGTAAAATTAAAAGTTAATCAGGCAGTAAAGGATAAAGAAATTTTCTTCACTGAGGAAAAACCATGGGAAATTCGTTTTGATAACAGTTATCCAAATGTTTTCTTTGATGATTTAGCAGGTGTTTATCGTTGCTACTATTCTACATTTACTGATGATGAGGAGTCTGAAAAATACTCTTTAGAGGAGCGTAAGGAACGTCAATATCTACCTCGTGCGAAGCGTATTGTTTCACTTTGTTATGCTGAAAGTAAAGATGGTGTTAACTGGGTGAAACCAAATCTAGGTATTACAGAATTTCGAGGATCAACTGAAAATAATATTATCGGACATTTTTTACATGGTACATCTGTTTTTCTAGATAAACATGACGCAGATGAAAATCGTCGTTATAAAATGTTTACAAAGATTGATTACGGTAACGGTGTTCATTTCATTGCTGTAGCATTTTCAAAAGATGGTCTACACTTTGATGAATACATTAAAGTACCAAACTTCAATCCACGTGCAGACACTCATAACCATATCATATATGATGAAGCATTAAATCGCTATGTGCTAATTACTCGTACTTGGAGAGATTCATTGCGCTTGCCGTGTGTATCTACGAGTGCTGATTTCATTAACTGGACTCCAATTCAAGAAATTTTGAATGTCTGTGATTATGAAAATCAAATTTATTCTATGCCTATTTTTAAACGTGGCGATTATATACTAGGTTTAGCTTCAGTTTTCCATGAAGGAGATCAACTGAACAAGAATTACGATACAGTGGACCTTCAATTGACTTATAGTTATCGTCATGTTGGTTGGCATTATCTAAACATTGATACTCCACTTATTCCTCGTGGTAAAGGTCAATATGGTGATGGAGAATTTGACTGTGGATGTATCTATTCTTCTGCACCAGTTACTATCGGTGACCGTACTTATTTCTACTACATGGGAGGAAATGGACAACATACAAACTTCCGTGAAACAAGCTTGTCTCGTGCTTATATTGAGAAAGATCACTTTGCATATTGGGATATTAAACGTCCAGAATATCCAGGTGTTTTGTATACCAATGGATTTATTTTCCTCAATGATCAAGTTTACCTTGATGCAGATATTGCAGCTGGAGGCTTTGTAACAATTGAATTGTTCGAGAATAATCACACTCCAATGGAAATTACAGCTTCCCTTGAAAAAATAGAAGATGGTCGCTATCAAGTGTTATTCAGCGAACCTTTACCTCGAACTCAAACTCGACTGAAAATTAGCTTTAAAAATGCTAAAATCTACGCAATCGAAGGAAATTTAGATATTTTCAGAATTGAATCAGACAATGCTCTATTGAGGGGGTAAGATTATGAAATATGATTTATATGATAATTGTATTGAACTTCTAAAAGAACGCGAAGTTACAATTGAAGATATGGCAGCGTTAGTAATATTTTCACAACAAAAATATTACCCTGAATTAACTCTTGACGACGCTTCATATGCAATTCAACGTGTACTAAAAAAACGTGAAGTTCAGAATGTAATTATGACAGGAATTGAGTTAGATAAGTTAGCTGAAGCACAAAAACTATCTCCAGAATTTCAAAAGATTATGGAGAAAGATAATCCATTGTATGGGATTGATGAAGTAATCGTCTTATCGATATTGAATTTATATGGTTCTATTGCCTTTACAAATTATGGCTATTTAGATAAATTAAAACCACTGATTTTAGAAAGATTGAATGAGAATCACGAAGGTGTTTGTAATGTATTTCTAGATGATATTGTTGGTGCAATAGCCGCAGCAGCATGTAGTAAAATTGCACACAATCATGCTAGTGATGAAATATAACTATTGAATTTAGTATCGTAAATAATAAAGCGTTTGGTTTCTAGATTATTGTCATTCAAATTGGATAATGATAAATCTAGAAACCAAATATATTTTCCGCATAAAATGAGGGATTATATATCTCACTTTTTTACAATTGTATAGTGGATTAAAACTAGAATAGTGCATCTCTACTTCTAAAACATTGTTAGAAATCGATTTGACTGTCCTGATTGATTTGTACTGTTCTTATTTCATTTTACTATAATTTAGTGTGAGTAAAATATAATAATAAAGGAGTTAAAACAATGACAGTAATTAATAAATTTGTTTTAATGGAGCAAGCAAAAAAAGTTTTAAAAAATGCTTACTGTCCGTATTCCAAATTTCCTGTAGGTGCAGCAATTTTATTTAAAGATGGTAAAGTAATTACAGGAGCAAATATAGAAAATGTATCGTTTGGTGTAACTAACTGTGCAGAACGTAGTGCTATTTTTTATGGGGCTTCTCAAGGATATAGAAAAGGAGATATTCTTGCGATTGCTGTTGCAGGTGAAACTGAAGACTACTTACCACCATGCAACATTTGTCGTCAAGTTATGGTAGAATTTTGTGAGCCTGATACCTTAGTCTTTCTATTAAATGGTAAGGGAAACATACTTGAATTGCGATTAGAGGAATTAGTCCCATATTCGTTCTCAAGTCTAGAAATGTAATTACGTAGTATGAAATAAGGAGAAAAAAACAATGTCAGATTTGAAAAAATACGAAGGTGTCATTCCAGCCTTCTACGCATGTTATGATGAGCAAGGAGAAGTAAGTCCAGAGCGTACGCGTGCCTTGGTTCAATACTTCATTGATAAAGGTGTTCAAGGTCTTTATGTCAATGGTTCTTCTGGTGAATGTATCTACCAAAGCGTTGAAGATCGCAAGTTGATTTTGGAAGAAGTCATGGCGGTAGCCAAAGGTAAATTGACCATTATTGCCCATGTTGCTTGCAATAATACTAAAGATAGTATGGAACTTGCTCGCCATGCTGAAAGCTTGGGAGTAGATGCTATTGCAACGATTCCACCAATTTACTTCCGCTTGCCAGAATACTCAGTTGCCAAATACTGGAACGATATTAGTTCTGCAGCTCCAAACACAGACTACGTGATTTACAACATTCCTCAATTGGCAGGGGTTGCTTTGACTCCAAGCCTTTACACAGAAATGTTGAAAAATCCTCGTGTTATCGGTGTGAAGAACTCTTCAATGCCAGTTCAAGATATCCAAACCTTTGTCAGCCTTGGCGGGGAAGACCATATTGTCTTTAACGGTCCAGATGAACAGTTCCTAGGTGGCCGCCTCATGGGTGCTAAGGCTGGTATCGGTGGTACTTATGGTGCTATGCCAGAACTCTTCTTGAAACTCAATCAGTTGATTGCGGATAAGGACCTAGAAACAGCGCGTGAATTGCAGTATGCTATCAACGCAATCATTGGTAAACTCACTGCTGCACATGGAAATATGTACGGTGTCATCAAAGAAGTTTTGAAGATCAATGAAGACTTGAATATTGGATCTGTTCGTTCACCATTGACACCAGTGACTGAAGACGATCGTCCAGTTGTAGAAGAAGCTGCTGCCTTGATTCGTGAAACCAAGGAGCGCTTCCTCTAATCCATAAGGAGGTATTTATGACGCACTACGTTGCCAATCCAGAGGTGGTCATTCTCGGGGGTGGCATCATGGGACAAGAAGCTATCCTCAAACCAAAGATTCGTGCAGCCTTGAAAGAAGCCTTGGTTCCAAGTTTGGCTGAGAACACAAGATTAGAATTTGCTCATCATCAAAACACTGCTGATATGCTTGGAGCCTACTATCATTTTAAAATAAAATAAATTTAATATTTACTTTACTAAATTAGTGTATTCTTCCTACTTTAATTAGAGAATGATTTAAGTTCTCTTTAAAAATCAAAAGAGTCTAGGACAAAATAGTTCTCAATCACAAAAAAGCTAAAGATTTCCAATTGTGGAACTCTAGCTTTTTAATTTTGAGTCGTTCTCTTATTGTATTTTAGGAGGTTATTGGCCATAAGTACCAATCCCATGTCAATTCTCACTTGCCCCTCAGATTACATCTCTTGTAACCCAAAGAAGCCTTTATCTGCCCAAAGACAGGTTCCACATCAATCTTGCGTTGAGCGAAAATCTGTCTACCTTGGGGAGATAAAAGCGCCTGACATTCTTTAGCTTTCAAGTTTTGATAGCGTTCGTTCATATACAGTCCCTTTTGAGGGGCTGATTCAGGTTCGTCGGCGTAGTAAACCTTGATTTCTTGTTGAAAGTCTGTCTGTGTTTTCTGATATTTGGTATGGTGAAAACGATAATACCAGCCATCAGGATGTGTATAGCTATCCTCCTTGTCATTATAGTGCCAATTCGCTAAGTTTCTAGCTGACTGTTTATAGCCTCTCTTTTGTTCCTTATCAAACATGGCATATTTAATCAGATGGTTTACCTCCTTTTCATCGGTATTCACCACTTTTTCAATAGTAAAGACGAGATGGTCTTGCGGCAAGAAAGAACTGATTTCTAGTGGTAAAGTTGTTTGATTTGTGTTATAGTGAATATGCATGGGATAGCCTTTCTAAATGGTTTATTGGGCAATTCTATTTTACCAAGACTATCGCAACCATGCAAAAAAGCAACGGCAAATCCGCTTCTTTTTTGGAGATAAGAGACTATTGTCCCAGACTCTTAGTACTGGTTGGAGGATACGATGAAAGATAGTTATTGGTTAAATTATTTTCCGGAGTATAGTTTAGAAACGTTTGAAGTAGAATAGATATTAAGGACCTATCTTTCTCTTATTCCAAAGACTCAGCTCCTGTAATAGAAAATTTAAATTTGACTATTGAGTCAGGACAGAGAATTGCACTAGTCGGTCAACCGGGGTCAGGAAAAAGTCTATTATCAAAAATACCATCAAGATTATATAAGATTGATACAGGAAAAGTTTTATTTGATGGTGTAAATATTAATCAAATAGATAAAAAAATATTAAGTCAAAATTTAGGAGTAGTTCCACAGGATTCATTTTTATTGAACCGAAGTATTCTTGATAATATAACTTTAAAGCACGAAGTTACTTCACAAAAGATAGAGGAAGTTTGTAAAGCAGTTCAAATCTATGATGAAATCATGGCTATGCCGATGAAATTTAATACTATCATCTCAGAGATGGGGTCAAATATTTCAGGTGGGCAAAGGCAACGGATAGCACTGGCACGTGCATTAATAAATAATCCTAGTATTGTAATTTTAGATGAAGCAACTAGTGCTTTAGACACTATTAATGAGGAAAGAATAACAAAGTATATAAAAAGTCAGGGCTGTACTCAAATAATTGTAGCTCATAGATTGTCAACGATTAAGGATGCGGATATTATTTTTGTAATGAAAGGTGGTAAGATTGTTGAGTCAGGAAATCATAAGTACTTAATGGATCTTGGTGGAGAGTACTACAGCTTATATACAAAAAGGAAATGAGGTGTAAAGAAAATGAAGAAAGAAAATGAATATGTAATTTTAACAACAGCCTCACTAGGGGTGATGATTGGAATAGTGTTTGCAATTTTTTTAGATTTTCCAGTTGAATATGGTATTTCTTTAGGCTTGTTGAATGGAATAGTATTGGGTTCGCTGATTGTTTACAAAAACAATAAGAATTAAGCATAATTTTTTGCTGTAAACTAAGGAGTAGAGATGGCTATAGTTGAAATTATAAATCTAACAAAAAGCTTTAAAGATATTGAAGTTATTCATAACACTTAAATAATAGAGCAACTACAGTAGTAGCTTAAAAACATGATTAAATCGCTATTCTTAGGAGTAGCGGTTTTTCTTTTTGTTTAATACTCTTTGAAAATCTCTTCAAACCACGTCAGCTTTGCCTTGCCGTAATCAAGTACAGCCTGCGGCTCGCTTCCTAGTTTGCTCTTTGATTTTCATTGAGTATAAAAAGGGTTAAGTAAGTATAGTAAATTGAAATAAGATATGAACAAATCGATTAGAAAAGTCAAATTAATTTCTAGAAATATGTTAGAAATTGGTTTGAATTCCGCAATCAATTTGTTCAGTTTTTATTGCATTTCATTTTATTTAATTAGATTTTCCAATTTTTTAATTCAAGCTAAAAATCCCCAATCGTAGTGATTGAGGATTGAGTAAATAAATCTTAAACAATACCTTGTGCAATCATGGCATTTGCTACATTTTCAAAGGCAGCAATGTTAGCTCCTGCAAGGTAGTCTTTATCAAGACCGTATGTTTCTGAAGTCGTTTTAGCTGTGTTGAAGATGTTTGTCATGATGTCTTTGAGACGGCCATCAACTTCTTCACGAGTCCATGAGAGGCGAAGACTGTTTTGGCTCATTTCAAGAGCTGAAACGGCTACACCACCAGCGTTGGCAGCTTTTGCAGGTCCGTAGAAGATACCATTTTCTTTGTAAACTTTGATGGCATCAAGGTCGCTTGGCATGTTGGCACCTTCAGATACACAGATAACGCCTTGAGCAACCAAACGTTTAGCTGCTTCACCGTTGATTTCGTTTTGAGTGGCACATGGAAGAGCAATGTCATAGTTTCCAGCGTAAGTCCATACAGTACCTTCGTGGTAGGTTGCAGTTGCTTTTTCAGCTGCATACTCAGTCAAACGAGCACGACGTTTTTCTTTAACATCAACCAAAAGATCGAAGTCGATACCATTTTCATCGATGACATAACCATTTGAGTCAGAAACAGAAATAACAGTTGCACCGAGTTCAGTTGCTTTTTGAAGAGCATATTGAGCAACGTTACCAGAACCTGAAATAACGACTTTCTTACCAGCAAAGCTGTTACCGTTAGCTTTGAGCATTTCTTCAGTATAGTAAACCAAACCGTAACCAGTTGCTTCTGGACGAATCAAGCTACCACCAAATCCAAGAGGTTTACCAGTCAAGACACCAGCATCAAATTGGTTAAGACGTTTGTATTGACCGTAAAGGTAACCAATCTCACGTCCACCAACACCGATATCACCAGCAGGTACGTCAAGTGATGGTCCGATGTGTTTTTGCAATTCAGTCATGAAGCTTTGGCAGAAGCGCATCACTTCAGCATCTGTTTTACCTTTAGGATTGAAGTCTGATCCACCTTTACCTCCACCGATAGGAAGTCCAGTCAAGACATTTTTAAAGATTTGTTCAAATCCGAGGAATTTCAAGATCCCTTGGTTTACAGTTGGGTGGAAACGAAGTCCACCTTTGTATGGTCCAACAGCTGAGTTGAATTGAACACGGTAACCACGGTTTACTTGAATTTTTCCATCACGGTCAACCCAAGGAACACGGAAAGAAACCACGCGCTCAGGCTCAGTAATACGTGCCAAGATATTTTCTTCGATATACTCAGGGTGTTTTTCAAATACAGGTTCTAAAGTGTTGAAAAATTCTTCAACAGCTTGGAGGAATTCAGCCTCGTGCCCGTTACGAGCTTTCACAGTTTCAAACACGCTTTGGATATATTCTTTAGCAGATGTCATATCGTTCTCCTTTTATTGTCATATTTTATTACATAAGACATTATAGCAGAATTTTTTTTCACTGTAAAGAAAAAACAGAAATTTTCTAAAAATTCTTTCAATTCAGTTTTTGGTTTTTTTGAAAATAGATAAAAAAACGAACGTTTTTCTTGGAAATATCTTTCTTAAAGACAAAATCTTAAAGTATGGTATGCTATAAGAAAAGAAAATGTTTAGTAATTCAGAAATCACTTGTTAATTTATCCGTGATATGTTAGATTTGCCAGTAAAACTATGACCATTTTGGAGGAAAGCAATATTTATACCAGACTAAAATCAAAAAGCATTATATAATAGTAATATGAAATCAACTAAAGAAGAAATCCAAACCATCAAAACACTTTTAAAAGACTCTCGTACAGCTAAATATTATAAACGCCTTCAAATCGTTCTATAGTAAAATGAAACAAGAACAGGACAAATCGATTTCTAACAATGTTTTAGAAGTAGAGGTGTACTATTCTAGTTTCAATCTATTATATTTCGTCTGATGGGCAAATTTTATAAAGAGATTATAGAACTTTTATAGTGGTTTGAAATAAGATGTGAACAACTCTATCAGGAAAGTCAAACTAATTTATAGAAATATTTTAGCAGCCAAGGTGTACTGTTATAGATTCAATACACTATAGACTGTAATCAAACAACGATTTGGCGAAATGTAAAAAAATATGAGGAGTTCGGACTCGACTCTCTCCTTCAAGAAACACGTGGTGGTCGTAACCATGCATATATGACAGTTGAGGAAGAGAAAGTCTTTCTTGCCCGCCATTTGAAGGCTGCAGAGGCAGGAGAATTTGTTACAATTGATGCCTTATTTCAGGCTTATAAAAAGGAGTGTGGATGAACGCCTTTTTAGAAGAGCTTTCACAAGCTTATCCTTTTACTCGTTATGGACAATGCTATATGGCATAAATCAAGTACCTTAAATATTCCGACTAATATTGATTTTACCTTTATTCCTCCATACACACCAGAGATGAACCCATTGAACAAGTGTGGAAAGAGATTCGTAAACGTGGATTTAAGAATAAAGCCTTTCGAACTTTGGAAGATATCATGAATCAACTTCAAGATGTCATACAAGGACTGGAGAAGGAGGTGATAAAGTCCATCGTTAATCGGAGATGGACTAGAATGCTTTGTGAAAGCAGATGAGTATAAGTCCTCGTTTTGAAACCTTAGAGCAGGCCATTGCCTCCAAAGATTTGGAAAAAGTCCGAGAAGCTTTTAAGAAAATGAATTCCACTTGGACCATCAATGAAAGTGTGGTTCGTTACAATAGTATAGCTCATTATGGACGTGTTGAAACAGCTATTTCCTTTCTGCCTAGTAGCATGGAAACCGAACCTACAGATGAGTCTGGAACATGAAAACAGCAGTTGATTTCAAGAAACAAAAAAGAACAGCCGAAACTGTTCTCTTATCATTATTTGAGACCGTATTTTTTGTTGAAACGATCCACGCGTCCATCTGCTTGAGTGAACTTTTGACGTCCAGTGTAGAATGGGTGTGAGTCTGATGAAATTTCCACACGGATCAATGGGTAAGTTTCGCCTTCGAACTCAACTGTTTCATTAGAGCGTTTTGTTGAACCGCTAAGGAATTGGTAACCAGTAGTTGTGTCCATGAAGACAACTGGGCGATATTCTGGATGGATATCTTTTTTCATTTTGCAATATTTCCTTTCTGCCATGGTCTCTTTGCGAGCCATAGATTGTTACCATACTAGTCTATCAGATTCTGAAAAGTTTGGCAAGTATTTTATCAGTTTTTAAGCAAGTTTTTTAACTTTTGGTAGATGATTTCGTTTTCTTCTAGGCTATAGGAATTAGCACCACTTGCTAGAGGGTGGCCTCCACCATCATGCTCCTTGGCGATTTCATTGATAGGATGGATTTTACTGCGTAAGCGAACTCGGTAGTGGCCATCAGCCTGTTCGACAAAAATTCCCCAGAGACTCACTCTGTCAATGCGTCCAGGTGCACCGACAATGGCTGCAGTTTCAGCATCGGTTACATTGTATTGTTTCAAGACTTCTTGACTCAGGATAACGCGAGCAGCACCATTTTCATCCACTTCCAGATGGTCGTAGATGTAGCCTTGCAGTTTAGCAATTTTGTAGCTCATAGTGTCCATTTTGCGAGTGAGAGCCGCAAAGTCAAAGTTATGTTCTCTCAAATAAGCAGCCAGGCGAAGAGTCCGTGCAGTGGTAGAAGGGTAGAGGAAGCGACCTGTATCACCGACAATTCCTGCAAAGAGCAACTCAGCATCGCGATCTGCCAAGGCTAGTTGGGTTGTTTGGGCAAATAGGGTAATCATCTCGCTAGCGCTACTTGAACTAGTATCGACCCAAGACAGGTCACCGTATACATCATCATTTGGATGGTGGTCAATCTTAATGAGAAAATCACCTTGACTATAGCGCTTATCATCGATACGAGCAGTATTAGCTGTATCACAGACGATGACAAGTGCGCCTTGGTAGGCTCTATCTTCAACAAGATCCATCTCAGCCATCCAAGTAAGAGTTGGTTCATCAAAACCGACGGCTTTGATGGTTTTTTCTGGGAAATGATGTTCCAGCAAGGCTTTCAATCCCACCTGACTTCCCAAGGCATCAGGGTCTGGTTTCATATGACGATGAATGATAATGGTGTCGTATTCTTTAATTTTTTCTAAAATTTGTTGGCAAATCTCCATAAATAACCTCAATTCTTTCTCATTTCATTGTAGCACAAGAATTTTTATTTTTAAAATGAAAAAGATGTGATATAATGGAGAAAGATAAATTGAGGAGGACGATATGGCATTAGCAAAAATTGTATTTGCCAGTATGACCGGTAATACCGAAGAAATTGCAGATATTGTAGCAGACAAATTACGTGACTTGGGCTTGGATGTTGATGTTGATGAATGTACAACTGTTGACGCTTCAGACTTCTTGGAAGCAGACATCGCTATCGTTGCGACCTATACTTATGGTGATGGTGAATTGCCAGATGAGATGATGGACTTCTACGAAGACCTAGCAGATCTCAACTTGAATGGCAAAATCTACGGAGTGGTCGGCTCAGGAGATACCTTCTACGATGAATTCTGTAAGGCTGTTGATGACTTTGACCGTGTCTTTGTGTCAACAGGAGCAGAAAAAGGTTCAGAGTGTGTTAAAGTTGATCTTTCTGCCGAGGAAGAAGATATTGAACGCTTGGAACAATTCGCAGAAGAATTGGTTGCTAAAGTAGGATAAGCATAAAAGTGCGCTGATGTAATCAATCAGTGCATTTTTCTTATCGAGAGTTGGGATTTTACTAGCCTAATTGATGGCTTTTTGATACAATAATTCAAATAAAGGAGGAGACTGTGTGGATTTAGATATTATTCGTCAAGAAATCGATCAAATCGACGACCAAATTGTCAAACTGTTAGAAGAACGAATGCACTTAGTTGAAGGAGTTGTCGCTTATAAGAAGGCTTCAGGGAAACCGATTTTAGATACTAAGAGAGAAGCAGTTATTTTTGAAAAGGTTAGAAGTCGTGTAGAGGACAAGCGCTATCAGGAGACTATTGTCGCGACTTTTTCGGACATACTCAAACGTTCGCGTGATTATCAGGATCAAAATATCAAATGAAAAAAGAACAATTTTATCCGCTAGGGATTTTTCTAGCTGCTATGTTGGGCGGACTTGTCCGCTACCTAGTTTCCACTTGGTTACCAGCCAGTCCAGATTTCCCTTGGGGCACTCTCTTTGTCAACTATCTGGGAATTTTCTGCTTGATTTATCTTGTCAAGGGCTATCTGGTCTATAAGGGGACTAGTAAGGGCTTGATTTTAGCACTGGGGACGGGTTTTTGCGGAGGTTTAACAACTTTTTCCAGCCTAATGCTTGATACTGTGAAGCTGCTTGATACAGGGCGTTATCTTAGTTTGATACTGTATTTGCTTTTGAGTATCGGTGGAGGCCTGCTTTTAGCTTACTATTTGGGGAGGAAGAAATGGTAATCGTCTATCTTGCAATCGCCTGTGGCTTGGGAGCACTCGTACGGTATTTCTTTTCTCGCTATAATCAAGCTTCTAAATTGCCACTCGGAACGCTCATAGCTAATCTTTTAGGTTGTTTTTTAATTGGAGTATTCTACAATCATGTAGAGTCTAAGGAAGTATATGCTATTCTAGCAACAGGATTTTGTGGCGGTTTAACAACTTTTTCGACCTTGAATGACGAACTTCAAAGACTGCTAAGTGATAAGAAGGTCTTTTATTCTTACCTGACTTTGACTTACATAGGTGGTTTGGTTGCGATTTTTTTAGGAATTTTGCTATAAATTTCTTTACTTTTTTTTAGAAATTTGGTAAACTATATCTTGTGTGTAATGGACGCACAAAAATACAGTTTATCCGCTGAGGAAGATTCCTCAAGATTGACAAAGATAGGAGAATAAAATGAATCCATTAATCCAAAGCTTGACTGAAGGTCAACTTCGTACAGATATCCCATCATTCCGTCCTGGTGACACTGTTCGTGTACATGCGAAAGTTGTCGAAGGTAACCGTGAACGTATCCAGATTTTTGAAGGTGTTGTTATCGCACGTAAAGGTGCTGGAATCTCAGAAAACTACACAGTTCGTAAAATCTCTAACGGTGTAGGTGTTGAGCGTATCTTCCCAATCCACACTCCACGTGTTGAAAAAATCGAAGTTGTTCGTTACGGTAAAGTACGTCGTGCGAAATTGTACTACTTGCGTGCTCTTCAAGGTAAAGCAGCTCGTATCAAAGAAATCCGTCGTTAATTCGACTAAAAAACTCTGCTCATTTAGCAGAGTTTTTATCTAGCTCCCTTAGTTCAATGGATATAACAACTCCCTCCTAAGGAGTAGTTGCAGGTTCGATTCCTGCAGGGGGCAGTAATTAGACATCAAAAACCGCTCAGCTGAGCGGTTTTAGTCTATTCTTTCCTTTTACAGTACCCATGTTCGGATGGCGTGGGCAACGCCGGATTCGTCATTTGTTTTAGTGATGTATTTGGCGATTTTTTTGATTTCTGGATTTCCATTTTCCATGACAACGGGGTTTCCAACGACTTCCAGCATGGCACGGTCATTTTCTTCGTCACCGATTGCCATGGTTTCATCTTTGGTCAATCCGAGTTTTTCAGCCAAGTGAGTAATGGCTGAACCCTTGTCTACATTCTTTGTAAGGAGTTCGAGGTAGAAAGGAGCAGATTTGTTGATGGAGTAGCGCTCGTAAAATTCTGCTGGAATTTTTTCAATCGCAGCATCGAGAATTTCTGGTTCATCGATAAACATACATTTAACAATTTCTTTGCCAGCCATTTCTTCAGGGGTACGGTAGAAGATAGGCATGCTGACGAGGGTTGATTCGTGTACAGTGTATGTTCCGATATTGCGATTTGCAGTATAGATACCGTCCTTGGTAATGGCATGCATGTGGACACCGAGCTTGCGACTGAGGAATTCCATATCCAGATAATCCTCATAGGTCAAGGATTCGCTGATAATCTCATGGCCAGTAGCAGTTTCTTGGACAAGGGCACCATTGAAGGTCACCACATAGTCACCTTGGTCTCTCAACTGCAAGTCGTCCAGAAGTTTGGCAACACCTGCGATGGGGCGGCCAGTTGCAATCACGACTTTGACACCAGCTTCTTTGGCATCTTGGATGGCAGAAAAGACTTCAGGAGTAATCTCCTTTTGACTGTTGACTAGGGTTCCGTCAATATCGACAGCGATTAGTTTAATACTCATAAAATTCCTCTTCTAGTTTTTATTTGGGGTAAAATGATCGTTCTCAATCAAGTGTAAAAATTGCTGGGTAATGCTTGCAAAGATGCTGTTTTGGTCCAACATTTCTTTTGGAAAATAAAAGCGATTATCTCCGTGGCGACTGCCAGCAAGGGATTGGACGATAGGAGACAGGCTAGAGAGTTCGGCCAGTTCTCCATTTTTTTGTAAAATCTCAATCTGTGTCCGTGGATTTTGAGATTCGGGACGATAGATATCATAAGGGAGGTCAAAGTTCTTATGAATGGCAGTATAGTAGTCGGGATCAAAGCCGATGTCCTCAACCAATTTTCTCATGCTAGTAAGTTGATCTTGGTCCTCTTGTGAAAAGGTAATGGATTTAAAGACCTTGCGGTTGACAAAGCGTTGAGATAAATCTGCAAGAATTTTGTCAGGACTAGTCATCCAAAGCTGGAAGTAGGTATTCATCACGCCATCATCCAGAGCCAGATAGTCAGTCAAGGTCACATTTTTTTCGAAGAAAGGCAGGAGGTGTGGAGAAGTTCGTGCAAAGAAATTCTTGTCCTCAGGGTAGAGTTCCTTGGCGCGCTTGAGAAGATTCTGTAGGAGAACTTCCATGGCGCGTGTTGCTGGGTGGAAATAAACCTGCATGTACATCTGGTAGCGACTGAGGACGTAGTCTTCGATGGCGTGCATGCCATTGCGCTGAAAGGCGATACCATTTTCGACAGGACGAATGACTCGGAGGATGCGAGTCAGGTCAAATTCCCCATAGGATGCTCCTGTAAAATAGGAGTCGCGCAAGAGATAGTCCATGCGATCTGCGTCAATCTGACTAGAAATGAGCTGCACGACCTGCTTATTAGGATAGGTATGGTCTATGACACTGGCAACTTTTTCTGGAAAATCGGGCGCTACTTGTAGCAAGACTTGGTGAATCTCTGTCTCAGGATTTTGAATAATCTCCTGAGTAATGGCTTCATGGTCTGTATCAAAGAGATGTTCAAAAGTATGGGAGTAGGCGCCATGCCCAAGGTCATGTAGGAGAGCAGCGGTCATGGTCAAGAGAGACTCGGCAGGATTCCATTCCTCAGGATATTTTTCTTCGAAAATCTCTGTGATGCGTCGTGCAATTTCATAGACTCCTAGACAGTGAGAGAAGCGACTGTGTTCTCCACCGTGGAAGGTATAACTGGAAGTTCCCAGTTGTTTGATCCGGCGCAAACGCTGAAATTCTTTTGTATTAATCAAGTCATAGATGATTTGATTATTGACATGGATGTAGTTGTGAACTGGGTCACGGAATACTTTTTCGTTCATATGACCATTATAGCAAAATCCTGCTCTTTTTGGTAAAATAGTAGGACAAGAGACAAGAAAGAGGGCCTGATGTGAAGATTCGGATGCGAAATACAATTCAGTTTGATGAGCAGTTGGAAGTGATTGACCAGCTTTATGATGTGGAAGTGCATGAAAAAGGAGATTATAGCTACCTGCTTTTCTATAATGAGGAAAAGGAAAAAGTAGTGATTAAATTTCATGGTCAAGAACTTGTGATGAGTCGATTTTCCAATCCCAAGACCATTATGCGCTTTCTAAAGGATAGTGATAGTTTAGCCTATATTCCCACACCTATGGGTATGCAGGAGTTTATTATCCAAACGAATCGTTATCAAGTGGATGGGCAAAAGATTGAACTAGATTATCAACTACAAAATCAAGAGGGACATCCCTTTGCCAGCTATCAATTGGAAATTACTTGGGGCTAGGCTCATGTCTTTTTCAAATTTAGCTATCTATCTTCTTGGATCGGCTTCCTAGTGTGGTAGATTAGGGATAATATCCAAATTTCATACAGCAGTTATATTGTTATGTACACAGAGATTAGTTTTGTACTAGTCTCTTTCTCTTTATTTTACCGAAGACTATTGGTTGGATAATCCTCTCAAATATGGTATACTCATTACTGTAAAAGGAGATGGATGCCTAGATGCTGAAAACACAAGAAATTGCCGATAAATATGGTATAACAAGACAGACATTGAATAATTGGATGCAAAAAGGAATAATTTCTCAACCTCGAAAAAATAATCGTTCTGCTTATGAATGGGAAGAAGAAAATGAAAAAGAGATTGTGAGAGTGATTTCAGAAGAAATTCCTGCAAAATATTATGTTTCAAATAAAGAGACATTAAAAATTGGAAATCGACGCTATCTAGGAAGTAAACAAAAGATGCTTGATTTCATATTGAAGACAGTATCAGAAAATATTGGAAGTATCGATAGTGTGGCGGATATATTTGGTGGAACAGGTGTTGTTGCAGACTTATTTAGAAAACAGAATAAAAAAGTTATAGTGAATGATATACTCTATAGCAACTTTATTTCCTTTCAAACTTGGTTTTCGAATGAGGATGTAGATATTCATAAAGTTTCTCATATAATTGATGAATTAAATAATTTATCCCCTAAAAAAGGCTATGTTTCTAAGAATTTTGGTGGTGCTTACTTTTCTGAAGAAAATGCTGGAAAGATTGACTCAATTCGTGAAGAAATTGAAAAATATAAATCAGGTAATCAGAGAGAGTATTTCATGTTACTAACCAGTCTATTGTACGCTATGGATAAAGTGGCTAATACTGTAGGTCATTATGACGCTTATAGGAAAAAAATGGATTATTGCAAGGAAATATATTTAAGAGTCCCTGAGTATAATGAAAACAATCAGAATGAAATTTATAATAAAGATGCCAATAAATTAGTTAAAGAAATTTATGCAGATCTTGTTTATATTGATACTCCATATAATTCCCGTGGCTATGAAAATGCCTACCATGTTTTAGAAAATATTGCTGAATGGAAAAAACCAGATGTAGAAGGTGTAGCGAAAAAAGCAGTTAATCGTTCAGAAAAAGGGTCGGATTATACAAAAAGTAAAGCTCCTCAAGCTTTTGAAGATTTAATTCTAAACATTAATGCTAAGTATATATTGGTTAGCTATAACAATATGAATAAAAAAGGTAATTCCCGTTCAAATGCTAAGATTTCAAACGAAGAAATAATTAAGATTTTATCAAAACGAGGTAAGGTTCAAGTATTTGAAACTGATTTCTCACCTTTCACAACTGGTAAGTCTAAAATTGAAAACCACAAGGAATTGCTATATTTATGCATAATTTCTCCAGAGAAAAAAAAAGAAAAAAAGTTAATTAAGAGCGCTCTTAACTATACTGGAGGAAAGTATAAATTACTCCCTCAGTTATTACCTCTTTTTCCTGAAAGCTACAATAATTTTATTGATTTATTCTCTGGTGGAGCAACGGTGGCAGTTAATCTTGCTAATATTAATAAATCAAAAACGAAAAAGTATATCATCAATGATATAAGTGAGGAAGTAATTGATTTTTATAAATATTTGGAAAGTCAAAAAGATGTAACGGTATTTTTGGATAAAGTAGAGAAAGCTATAGAATTTTATAAACTTTCGAACACACAGAAATATAGCTATGCTCACTACGGTGTAAACAGCTCTACAGGACTGGGGTCTTATAATAAAGAAGCTTTTCTAAAACTTCGTCAAGACTACAATAAGAAAAATTATAATAAATTTGATAAGGAAGTGTTATTTTATCTATTAATTGTATTTGGTTTTAACAATCAAATAAGATTTAATAATAAAGGAGAGTACAATCTTCCTGTAGGTAAGCGTGATTTTAACGCTAATATGAAATCTAAACTAATTACGTTCATTCAAGGTTTACAAAATTACAATTTTGTTATCCAATCTTGTGATTTTCGTAAAACTATGAATCAAGTAAATAAAGGAGATTTTGTATATACAGATCCTCCTTATCGCATTACTACTGCCGCTTACAATGAAAATGGTGCGTGGACATTAAAGGATGATTTGGATTTGTTTAAGTATTTAGATAGCATAAACGATAAGGGAGCTTATTTTGCTCTTTCTAATGTTGTCATTCATAACAATAAAGAAAATAAAGAATTGATGAAATGGGCTTCAAAGTATAATTTACATGTATTAGATTACCATTACAATAATAGTAATTATCAGTCTAAGGCGAAAATGAGTAATACTGTTGAAGTCTTGATTACAAACTATAATTCGAAAGGTGATATATGAGGCTAAAAGAGTCAACAAGCATTTTTAATATGGGTGATACGAGTATTCGTGTTAAAGAAGTTGTCCCTATCTACAAACAGATTTTAAAAACTCTTCAAAAGCATAATCAGTCAAATCAGAAATGGAACAATGAGAGTCAAGCAAGTTTTTATTCATCAGTTTTAAGCGATTTTGCAAAAACTGAAACAGAGGATGGAATTAACCTTTTTGGGAATTTGAATAGAAATGAAATAACTGGTTTAGACAAAAGAGGGAGAACTTTAACAAATGCTCTTGTCAAGATTGGTTTTATTAACTATGATAGAAAATTATCTCAAGTTGGGCTGAATTATATTTCTGAAACAGAGCAAGCTTTTGATAAATTAGAAGAACTTTTTGGTTTAACAATTGATAATCTTGTTTATTTTAGGCAATTATTGAAGCTTCGTATATATGATAGTAACTCTGATAAATACTTCTATAATTTCCGTTTTGCTCTTGCTTTTTTGAACAGATATAGCAAAGTTCCTGTTAGAGATTTTCTATGGATAGTGGAAAGCATTAAGCCAAACTTTTCAGAAGAAAAAATCAAAGTGATTATCGATAATTACCAATCTGTTTATGATAACAATAAAACTTTTGAACAGTATAGAGATGAAGAGTTCGCTAATCATATATTGATTCCTGAAAGAGTGGATGAAGCTCGCAAAATGTTTAGTATTAAAAATTTTTCGGATGAAAACTTCAAAAAACTTTTTCCAAATCGAAAGAATAGTAATAAAAGTTTAGAATATAAAAGTTTTGTTCTTTCAATTATAAACTTTACAGAAGAAAAGACAGAGCGGTCATTTGAAGAAATGATGAGTCTTTCTAAACAAGATGCTATTAAGAAAGCTTTTGGAGATGGTAAGGCTGTTTTCAAGTATAAAAATAAAGATTCTATTCAAGATTTTATAACTAAAAACAGTGATAATCCATTGCTATCAGGTCAATATTTGGATATATATTATGCATTTACATGGTCTAAGCATAATGATTTGATTAAAGAATACAGTGATATGTGTAAAAGAATATTTTCTTTGTCTGGAGTAATCAGTTTTAATCAAGGAATTGTATCGCTTGGTCGACCTTGGATTTTTCCTAAACTTTTCTCTTTATTAAATGGTAATTTTAAGATTTCTGGGGAAGCAAGCTATGAAGAGTATGAGAACGATATAAAGAGTTCTTTTTATCAAGATATCTGTATATCGGATATTTTAGAATTATCTTATACGCAAGTTTTAGAAATACAAAATCAGATTGCCGAAGAATTCGGCATTGCTGATATTTCAAATATTAAACAATTTGTAGCAGACAAACAGGAAAGAGAGTTTAGGGAATTTGTTGAACAAGAATTTAGTATCACTAAAGTATCTGAAGTTTTGAGTTTTATTTCTCAAAGAAATGATAAGAAAGTTCAAGAATTTGTTACGGATAATGCCTTAGTTCCTACTATTTTCGAATATATATTGGCCATTGCATGGTATTATATATCAGATAAGAAGTTTCAACTTAGAAAATCCATGCAGTTGACATTTTCTGCTGATAACCTCCCACTATCACATGCTGGAGGCAATAAAGGAGATATCGAGATTGAATATAGCGATAAAATGCTTTTACTTGAAGCGACATTAATGGATAAATCAACTCAAAAACGTGGTGAATTAGAGCCAGTTATACGTCATTCTGTAAATTTAGCATTATCTACTAATAAACCGTTACAAACAATATTTGTAGCTAATGAAGTAGATGATAATGTGGTTAATATTTTTAGGGCTACATCGTTTATTCAGCTAAATGGAACATTAACGAAAGGTAGCGTAAAAGGGCTAAATATCTTTGCTTTGACAATTCCAGAAATTATAAATATTTTGGATAGAAAGATTAACGAGCAGAGAATTTTCGAAAAATTAGATGATTTTTCTACTATCGAACCTTATAGGATAGAAAATGGATGGCGTGAAGAGATAGTATCTGAAATTTTAGCATAGCCTGTAGGAAATGCGAGTAATTATAGAGGTTTGTATAAGACAATTGATGTAGAAAGGTTTGTATTCAATGATTCAAAGAGGTTCAGAGTTTAGAAAATGGGATTTACATATTCATTCTCCCTATACAGTGTTAAATAATCAGTTTGATAAGCTGCCTGATGGAAGTCCAGATGTAGAAAAATTCATTCAAAAGATAAAGGACGAAGGTATTTCTGCTGTTGGATTGACCAATTATTTCAGATTTAGTGATGATGACTTTAAGTTAAAAGATAGGTTAAATGAAGAAGAAATTGCAACTTTTTTAAATCTTGAGGTTAGATTATCAAACATTAATAAATCAGATGAACTTTTTGACTATCATGTAGTATTTGGAAATGAAGTTCAAGATGATATAGTAAAAAATTTACTTGGTCATTTAAAGGCTAATATTGGTGATGATGAAAAATCATTTAATCGTTTAAGTAAAACTGAGATAGAAGATAAGGCTCATATTCCTTTTAAAGATTTATTAAAAGTCTTAAATAGCGATAGAGAACTTAATGGTCGTTTTCTAACTGGCTTTCTTTCGAGAGGTCACGGTAGTGCAACTAGTGATTCTGATTCTAAAAATAAGGCAGTTTATGAAGATATTTGTATCAATTCTGATTTTTTGATTCATTCTAGTAATGAAGTAAATATCACAAAAGATAGAGAATTTTGGCTTGATAAATCCCCGCATATAAGACCACTACTTCAATCCTCAGATTCTCACTCTTTGGAGCAAATAGGAAGTAAATATTCTTGGGTAAAAGCAGATTTAACTTTTGATGGTCTAGAACAAATAAAGTATGAACCAGAATATCGCATTAGTGTTGAGAAAGAAAAACCAACTCTCAAAAAGGATGAACTTGTCATTGATAAGATTCTATATAACGGTCAAGATATTTATCTATCCGAAAATCTAAATACAATTATTGGTGGTCGCTCAACTGGTAAATCAACTCTACTAAATTCTATAGCTAAAAAGCTGGGACGAGAGCTGAATGGTGATTCATATTATTTTGAAAATATGGATGATTTTCAAATTATTTAGAAAGACCAGCAAGAAGATAATTCCAGACAGATAGAGTATATACCTCAAGAGTATATGTTTGCTTTAGCCAGAGACAATAAGAAGCTTAAAGATTTGGTAGGAAGTATTATTCAATCCAAAGAAATGAACTCTGAATTAAAGAAATATGAGCAAAATTGCACTACTCTACATCTTGAAATTAGAAGGTTACTTGATAGTTATAAAGAGAACCAAAAAAACATTCATGAGCTAATTAAGCCAGAAGCAGAAAAACAAGCTACTCAAAATCGAATAAAAACATACGAAACTAAGAAAAAAGAATTATTAAATGCTAGTGAGATAACGGAGCAAGAAAGAGATTTATTTGAAAATAAAAACAAAGAATCGCAGTTATTGAAAACACAAAAAGAGATTCATGAATCTGACTTGCGATATGTATCAAGCATTCTTCCAATTACATTTGAGGTTGAAAGTTTGCCCACAACGACTACTCCGTCTCAAGATTTAAGGGTTAAAATTGGTCAGATTACAGCTCGGTTGCGTGATTCCGTCAGAGCACAACAGGAACATGAAATTAGGATAATTAAGTTAGAAAAAGAAAGTCTAATCAAAGCTATTGAAAATAAAATTTCGGACATAGGAAATGATGACATATACAAGAAATGTGTTGAGGCAATGAAAAATAATTCAGAGATAGCGAGGTTAAATTCTTTAATTAAGAATGAAGTTGATATTTTAGCTAAAATTGAAGCGTTTGAAAAACAAAGGGATGAATTCGATAAAGTAACAGAAGAAATTCAAAAAGAGATTATTTCGAAATATAAGGAATACTCTAATATTAGAACTGAATTATTGAATAATTTCAAGATTGAAGATGATAATGGAGATAATCTAAAGATTTCAGTCAAGTTCTCATTAATTGATTTGGAGGCTGAATTTGATTATATTAATGCTCGAGGTCGTTCGAAACAAGATTTTATAGAAAAAATGATAGGTTCTTTTGAAGAAGTTGTTGATTCAATATTTGACGAGGATAGTCTTGCGTTTAATGGAAATAGGGATAAATTCAGTCACATTGAGCATTTCTTCACTACTAATTTTTACGAATATAGTTTTGAGATTGAATATCAAGGTGATAAATTTGAACAAATGTCTCCTGGTAAAAAAGCGTTTATTGTATTAAAATTAATATTAGAGTTTTCAGATAGTAAAATCCCCGTATTAATTGATCAGCCTGAAGATAGTTTGGATAATAGGGCAATATATAGTGAATTGACAAAATACATCAAAAAAACTAAAAAGAATCGACAAATAATCATAGTTACTCACAATCCTAATATAGTTGTATCTGGTGATGCAGAAAATATTATTGTAACTAATCAGCAATCTGATAATTCTCCAAATCAAAATGGTAAGAAGTTTGATTATGTAAATGGTGCTTTAGAGAACCGTAATAATGATTCTACATCTGAATTCATACTTCAAAAATACAACATCAGGGAACATGTATGTGATATTTTGGAAGGTGGAGAAGACGCCTTTATTAAGAGGGAAAATAAATACAGTATTAATGGCTAATAATAATTGTATTAATTAAAAATGGAGAGCATTAATTTATAAAAGACACATATTTAGTTCTAGCAAACAGTCTTTTTAAGGAGTTAGGATTGGTAATTGGACTGCCGGGTAATGTGTGGTATAATAAAAGTTATGGAAATCGAAAAAACCAATCGTATGAATGCGCTCTTTGAATTTTATGCGGCGCTTTTGACAGATAAGCAAATGAATTATATCGAGCTCTACTACGCTGATGATTACAGCCTTGCTGAAATTGCCGAGGAGTTCGGTGTCAGTCGTCAGGCTGTCTATGACAATATCAAGCGAACAGAAAAGATTCTGGAAGATTATGAGATGAAATTGCACATGTACTCGGACTATATTGTCCGCAGTCAGATTTTTGATCAGATTTTGGAGCGCTATTCCAAGGATAACTTTCTGCAGGAGCAGATAGAAATTTTAACAAGCATTGATAATAGAGAATAAGAGGAAGAAAAATGGCATTTGAAAGTTTAACAGAACGTTTGCAGAACGTCTTTAAAAGTCTACGTAAAAAAGGAAAAATCTCTGAATCTGATGTCCAAGAGGCAACCAAAGAAATTCGCTTGGCCTTGCTCGAGGCCGACGTTGCCTTGCCTGTTGTAAAGGACTTTATCAAGAAAGTTCGTGAGCGTGCAGTCGGGCATGAGGTCATTGATACACTTAATCCTGCGCAACAGATTATTAAAATCGTTGATGAGGAACTGACAGCTGTTTTAGGTTCTGATACGGCAGAAATTATCAAGTCACCTAAGATTCCTACAATCATCATGATGGTTGGTTTGCAGGGAGCTGGTAAAACAACTTTTGCAGGTAAGCTGGCTAACAAACTCAAGAAGGAAGAAAATGCCCGTCCTTTGATGATTGCGGCGGATATTTACCGTCCTGCTGCCATTGATCAGCTGAAGACACTGGGACAACAGATTGATGTGCCGGTTTTCGCTCTTGGGACAGAGGTTCCAGCTGTTGAGATTGTACGTCAAGGTTTGGAGCAAGCTCAAACTAATCATAACGACTATGTCTTGATTGATACTGCGGGTCGTTTGCAGATTGATGAGCTCCTCATGAATGAGCTTCGTGATGTGAAAGCATTGGCTCAACCAAATGAAATCTTGCTTGTCGTTGATGCTATGATTGGTCAGGAAGCAGCCAATGTTGCGCGTGAGTTTAATGCTCAGTTGGAAGTGACTGGGGTCATCCTTACCAAGATTGATGGCGATACTCGTGGTGGTGCTGCTCTGTCTGTTCGTCACATTACTGGAAAACCAATCAAGTTCACTGGTACAGGTGAAAAGATTACGGACATTGAAACCTTCCACCCAGACCGCATGTCTAGCCGTATCCTTGGCATGGGGGATATGCTCACTTTGATTGAGAAAGCTTCTCAGGAATACGATGAACAAAAAGCCCTTGAAATGGCTGAGAAGATGCGCGAAAACACCTTTGATTTTAATGATTTCATCGATCAATTAGATCAGGTGCAAAATATGGGGCCGATGGAAGACTTGCTCAAGATGATTCCAGGTATGGCCAACAATCCAGCACTTCAAAACATGAAGGTGGATGAACGCCAGATTGCTCGTAAACGTGCCATTGTGTCTTCGATGACACCTGAAGAACGTGAAAACCCAGATTTGTTAAATCCAAGCCGTCGCCGTCGTATTGCTGCTGGTTCTGGAAATACATTCGTCGAAGTCAATAAATTCATCAAGGACTTTAACCAGGCTAAACAGCTCATGCAGGGTGTTATGTCTGGGGATATGAATAAAATGATGAAGCAAATGGGGATTAATCCAAATAACCTTCCTAAAAATATGCCAAATATGGGAGGAATGGATATGTCTGCCCTTGAAGGAATGATGGGACAAGGCGGTATGCCTGACTTATCAGCTCTCGGAGGAGCAGGAATGCCAGATATGAGCCAGATGTTTGGTGGCGGTTTGAAAGGTAAAATTGGTGAATTTGCCATGAAACAGTCCATGAAACGTATGGCTAACAAAATGAAGAAAGCGAAGAAGAAACGCAAGTAAGACAAGAGATTGATGCAAATCTCATTTGATGAGAAAATAAAGTAAAAATTTCTATGATAAAACGTACAGTATCAAGGTTTTAGAATATCTGATATTATACGTTTTTTGATTTTAATAATTTTGTTAAGACACTTTTATTATAATATACGAAAAATCCACTCAGCTGTCTGAGTGGATTAGGTGTATTTAGACTCTTAGTCTTTATTTTCGTATGGCAAGATCAAGTTCAAGATGATTCCTGTCATGGCTGAAAGGGCAGTACCTGAAAGTGTAACTGGACCAAGTTTAAGGATAGCTCCTCCAAGTCCAAGAACCAACATAGCACTTGCGATGATGAGGTTTCGCATTTGAGCGAAATCAACACGTTCTTTAATCAAGACTTTCAAACCATTGCTGGCGATAACCCCATAGAGAAGGATTGACATACCACCAAGTACAGCGTTTGGAATAGTTGAAATCAAGGCAGTGAATTTACCAAGGAAGCTGAGGGCAATCGCGATGAAGGCAGCGTTACGGATAACTGAGACAGAAGCGATACGAGTCATACCGATAACCCCTGTATTTTCTCCGTAAGTTGTATTGGCTGGTCCACCAAGGAAGGCAGAAACAGAAGTTGCGATACCGTCACCAAGAAGAGTACGGTGAAGACCTGGTTCTTTTAAGAATTGACGACCACAGATTTGACCCAAAACAGTATGGTCTCCGATATGTTCAGAAATTGTTACGATAGCGATTGGCAAGATAGCGATGGCTTCTGGACCAAAGTAAAGATTGTACTCTTTAAAGGCACCACCTGTGCTAAATGGCAAGTAGAAACCAGGAATTTCGAACCAGTTGGCTTTAAGAACTGGTGTAAAGTCAACCAAGCCAAGAGTTAGTGCGAAAAGGTAACCACCGATAATGGCAAAGAGGAATGGAATGATTCGTAGGAAGCCTTTTCCTTTTGTATTGATAAAGGCAGCAATTAGGAAAGTAACAACGGCTACCAGAGCATTTTTCCAATTTCCGTCTGCTACAAGACCTGCATTGGTAACAGCTGAACCTGCAAGTCCAAGACCGATAACGATGATCATAGGACCGATAATGATTGGTGGCAAGAGTTTATCAATCCATTTTGTTCCTACAAATCGGATGCTGGTAGCAACAAGGACATAGACCAAACCAGTCAAGATAACCCCTGTTTGGGCAGCAGATACATCCCCCCCCATTTCTTTCATAGCCAGTGACATAGCTGTGATAAAGGCAAATGAAGAACCTAGATAAACTGGAACTTTAAAACCAGTAGCAATCATGTAGATGAGTGTTCCAACACCTGAAGCAAAAAGGGCAACAGATACAGGCATTCCCAAAATCAATGGTACCAAGATGGTCGCACCAAACATGGCGAAAACGTGTTGGAAACTAAGGAGAATTCCTTTTCCATCCGAAGGACGTTGGTCAACGTCTAGTAACAAATCAACAGTTGATTCTTGTTTCATATAAACCTCACTTTTGGGCATCAAAAAAGAGCCCATTATTTTACAGCAATAGGCCCTCAGAGTAAGACTTCTTTAAAATTTAGATTTTAAAGAGTTTTAAATATTTCTGCGTCTTCGTCACCTCACGGGATGACATTAAAAACCTTTGCTTAGGATAGTATAGCAGAAAAAAATGATTTTGTAAATCATTTTTTCCCGAGCCTAGAAATAAAAGAGCGAGGCTGATTTTGTAAATCATTTTTTCCCGAGCCTAAAAATAAGAGAGCGAGGTTGATTTTGTAAATATTTTTTTACTTAAAAATTTAAAGCGGGCGTTTATTTGGCATACCAGCCTTACGTGGATATTTATTTGGTGTTTCTTTTTTCTTTTCTACCACTGTGATGTAACGCGGATCTCTATTTGGTAGGGCGTAGCTGAGATTGTCTTCGACTTTACTAAAAAGGAGATTGAGGGCATTCTTAGCTTCTAACAACTCCTCAGGCGCATTGCTGGCCTTGAGTGCCAATAGTTTTCCACCAACCTTAAGGTAGGGAATAGTCAATTCAGATAGGACCTGCATACGGGCAACCGCACGAGCTGTTACAAAATCATATTGAGCACGGAAGTTCTTGTCTTGGGCAAAATCTTCGGCACGTCCGTGGTAGAAATGAACTCCGTTCAAATCCAGTTCTTGAGCCAAGAGTTGTAGGAAGTTGATGCGCTTATTGAGTGAATCAATAATGGTCACATCTAACTCCGGATAGAGAATTTTCATTGGTAGACTAGGAAATCCTGCCCCAGCCCCGATATCAAGAAGTTTGATAGTTTCATTGGGAATCAAACCTTGAAGAATGGGTGCAATCGAATCGTAAAAATGTTTGAGATAAACTTCTTCCTTGTCCGTAATCGCCGTCAAATTAATCTTCTCATTCCACTCGACCAAGAGCTCAAAATAACGTTCAAATTGTTCTTTTTGCTGGTCCGAAAGTGGAAGATTCTGCTCGGCAAGCAAGTTGTAAAATGTTTTTGGTTTCATAGTTATTTCCTTCTTTAGTATCATCTTATTTTACCACAATCATAGAAAATTTGATATACTGGTACTAATCTAAAAGCAGAAAGGACTTATATTATGACTTGGATTATTCTTGGAGTTATCGCTCTTGTTGTTATTTTTGTGATTGTTAGCTATAACGGTTTGGTTAAAAATCGTATGCAAACCAAGGAGGCTTGGAGTCAGATTGATGTTCAGTTGAAACGTCGCAATGATCTCTTGCCAAACTTGATTGAGACTGTAAAAGGTTATGCCAAATATGAAGGTTCTACCCTTAAAAAGGTGGCAGAACTACGTAACCAAGTGGCGGCAGCGACTTCACCAGCAGAAGCTATGAAAGCCAGTGATGCCCTCACTCGTCAGGTTTCAGGTATTTTTGCAGTTGCAGAAAGCTATCCAGATTTGAAAGCTAGTGCTAACTTTGTTAAATTGCAAGAGGAGTTGACAAACACAGAAAATAAAATTTCTTACTCTCGTCAACTCTATAACAGTGTTGTCAGCAACTACAATGTAAAATTAGAAACTTTCCCGAGCAATATTATCGCTGGAATGTTTGGATTTAAAGCGGCAGATTTCCTTCAAACACCTGAAGAGGAAAAGTCGGTTCCTAAAGTTGATTTTAGCGGTTTAGGTGACTAAGATGTTGTTTGATCAAATTGCAAGCAATAAACGAAAAACCTGGATTTTGTTGCTGGTATTTTTCCTACTCTTAGCTCTTGTTGGTTATGCGGTTGGTTATCTCTTTATAAGATCTGGACTTGGTGGTTTGGTTATCGCACTGATTATCGGCTTTATCTACGCTTTGTCTATGATTTTTCAATCGACAGAGATTGTCATGTCCATGAATGGAGCGTGTGAGGTGGATGAGCAAACGGCACCAGACCTCTACCATGTAGTGGAAGATATGGCTCTGGTCGCTCAGATTCCTATGCCCCGTGTTTTCATCATTGATGATCCAGCCTTAAATGCCTTTGCGACAGGTTCTAATCCTCAAAATGCGGCTGTTGCTGCGACTTCAGGTCTACTAGCTATCATGAATCGTGAAGAACTAGAAGCTGTTATGGGACATGAAGTCAGTCATATTCGTAATTATGATATCCGTATTTCGACTATTGCAGTTGCCCTTGTTAGTGCTATCACCATGCTTTCTGGTATGGCAGGTCGTATGATGTGGTGGGGTGGAGCAGGTCGCAGACGAAGTGATGATGACCGAGATGGAAATGGTCTTGAAATCATTATGCTAGTGGTTTCCCTACTAGCTATTGTACTGGCACCTCTCGCTGCAACCTTGGTTCAGCTCGCTATTTCTCGTCAGAGGGAATTTCTGGCAGATGCATCTAGTGTCGAGCTGACTCGCAATCCTCAGGGAATGATTAATGCCCTAGATAAGTTGGACAATAGCAAACCTATGAGTCGCCACGTCGATGATGCTAGCAGTGCTCTTTATATCAATGATCCCAAGAAAGGTGGGGGGTTCCAAAAACTCTTTTATACCCACCCACCTATCTCAGAACGGATTGAACGTTTAAAACAGATGTAAAATGAAGGCTGGAAAAAAGTCTTTAAAATCTGAAAAACGCATAATATCAGGTGTGAAAACTTGATATTATGCGTTTTACTATGGGAAGATTTACTTCTTTTTCTCCTAAAATTGTGTTTTTGCCCCACCTATCTGCTATGTTGCAAATTTATAAATCTTCTAAATTAACTAGCTTCAAACCGTGTTCTGTCATGCGATAGATGATCGAGCAGACTTCTTTTAAGAAACGACGGTCATGCGAAACAGTGATGAGACCGCCTGGATAGGTTGCAAAGAGTTTTCTGATTTGGGGTTGAGAAGTGGGAGAAAAGTTTCGTGTGGGTTCATCCAGCAGGAGAAAGTTTGGTTTGCGCAGGACTAAATCCAAAAGCAGGAGTTTTCCCTGTTGTCCGCCAGATAAGGAGCGAATTTGATGCTGCATTTCTGGATAACTGAAATTGAGACTAGCTAGGTGAGATTGGATTTTCTGTAGTTCCTCTTTTTCCCCAGTTTTGCTGAGGTAGGCTATTGGTGATAAATCCAATTGCAGTTTTTTGTGGTAATCTTGTGGCATAAAACCAAGGGAAATCTCTCTTTTATCATTCAGAAGTTGCTTTAATTTGGCTAACAGAGTTGATTTCCCAACACCATTTGGCCCGATAATACCGATTTTTTCTTGCCCACGGACAGTTAGTTGTAGTTTTTGAACCAAAACTCGGTCGTCAATGGACAAATTTTCTTTTTCCAGTTGGACTAAGACTTTAGAAGCTGGTAATGGTTGGATGTCTGAAAAGAAAAGTTGGATTTGTTCCTCTTCAAGTGGCTTTTGAGTCATGGACTGAGCTGCCTTTTCGTAGCGTTTTTCTTGTGAGAGGACAGTTTTCATCTTTTTAGCCAATAGGCGACCGGCAGTACTGTCTTTGGTAGCTCGAAGCGCAGTTTCTACATTTTGTTTGACTCTCCGATGTTTTTCCATGGTTTTATCGTAGGCTCTTTGGTTGTTAGCAGCTTGCTGACTTTGTTTGGCAAAATTAGCCTTTCTCTGCTCACTATAGCTTTCATAGTCTAAATGCTCTACTAGCGTTTCCGCTTCTTTACGGTGTTTGACCAGTCGCAAGTGAACAATAGTGTCTGCCGTTTCAGAAAGAAAGTCTTCATCATGGGAAATGAAAATAACGGTTTGCCTGGTCTTTTGAATCTGGCCTTTTAGCCAATCAACTGTCTCAAGGTCTAGGTCATTTGAAGGTTCATCTAAAAATAGAATCTCAAAGGGTTTGGCTAACTCATGGATAAGCTGAATTTTCAAAGCTTCTCCCCCTGATAGATTGCCAATCTTTTGGTCACTTGCGAAACGATTGCTATCAAAATGCAATTCCTCCGCCAAACGATAGAGGATACTGTAGTCTAAATCAATAGAATCTAAAAAGAAGTAGTCGTGTAAAGTTTTCTTTTTCAGCTCCTCGGGAAGTTTTTGAGGAATGTAGGCCAGTGACTGATAGTCAGATTGGATGTTTCCCTTGATAGTGAAATCAGACAAAGCTTCCCCCATTAAAATTTTAAGTAAGGTTGATTTGCCATTTCCTTCTTCACCAATAATAGCAACCTTTTCCCCGTCTTGGATGGTCATGCTTAGGTCAGATACAAGATCTCGTAAATCTTTGTTTTGTGTGATGGTTAGATGATTGATTTTTATCATATGATTTCCCTTTCTAGAATGTTCATAGTGCATAACAAAAAGCTCTACTTTACCTAGTAGAGCCCAAAGTCTATGTCAAAAAAACTCTATTAACATGCCAGAAAAAGAGCATAAAAGAGCACACAAAAAGAGACAAAAACAAGATCTACTAAATAAAGGTTCTTTATTTGATAGACTTAGTTGTTCATGTCTCCCTTACCTCCGAGTATTAGTATCTTTATATTATACCTTTAAGGAAATTTTGTCAACAGAAAACTGGAAATTCTATGCTCTAAAATCCAAAAACAGGTCCATAGAGACTTAGTACGTGTTTGACATGCTCGTAATGGAATTTATCATAGTTTCGCCAAGCAGTGCGTGCTTGATCGTTTAGTTTTAGGCTACCCAGTCCAATCAGAAGACTGGTGGGTTGGTAAAATTTCTCAAGATCAATTAAGATACTGTTGTTCAACTTTTCCGTTTTTTTGAGCTCTTGCATAGTAGTGTTTAGCAGCTCTTGTAGTCGAATATCATCTGCCGTACCCTGTTTACAGTTTTGGTAGCTTTTATTTAACTTGGATAGGAGTTGAATGAGTTTCTTGTCTTCCATGTGAGCATCCTCCTTGATCTGATGTACTCTTTCCCTATAGTATAGCACTAAAAAACAAAACTGTCATAGTAAATATGTTAAAATTTTGAATTTTAATTACAAAGTTTGGTGTGCTGATTTGTAGCCTTTTCATGGTATAATCAAGAGAGTAAATCTTTATGGAGGAAGTATGAAATTAAATATTCAAGAAATTCGTAAGCAGTCTGAAGGTTTGAACTTTGAACAAACGTTAGATTTAGTTGATGACCTGCGTGCACGTAATCAAGAAATTTTAGATGTAAAAGATATCCTTGCAGTTGGGAAAGTACAATATGAAGACCGTATGTATTTCTTAGATTATCAACTATCTTATACCATTGTTCTTGCTTCGAGTCGCAGTATGGAGCCAGTTGAGTTAGTTGAATCTTATCCAGTCACGGAAGTTTTCATGGAAGGTGCAACTAACCATCTAAATCAAGAAATTTTAGATGATGACTTGGTCTTGCCCATCGAAAATGAGGCGCTTGACCTTGCTGAGAGTGTATCAGACAATATCTTGCTAAACATTCCTATCAAGGTCTTGACGGCTGAAGAAGAAGCTGGTCAAGGATTTGTCTCAGGAAATGACTGGCAAATCATGACAGAGGAAGAATACCAAGCTCAACAAGCAGTAAAGAAAGAAGAAAACAGTCCTTTTGCTGGCTTACAAGGACTATTTGACGGAGATGAATAATGGTCTTGTCAAAAAAACGAGCACGAAAGGTGCTAGAAGAAATCATTGCCCTCTTCCCAGATGCCAAGCCTAGTCTTGATTTTACCAATCATTTTGAACTCCTGGTTGCGGTCATGTTATCAGCCCAGACGACAGATGCAGCGGTAAATAAGGCCACACCAGGTCTCTTTGTTGCCTTTCCAACACCCCAAGCTATGTCTGTAGCGACAGAGAGTGAGATTGCTTCACATATTTCTCGCTTGGGATTGTATCGGAATAAAGCTAAATTCCTTAAAAAATGTGCCCAACAGTTACTAGACGATTTTGATGGTCAAGTCCCTCAGACACGTGAAGAATTGGAGAGTTTGGCAGGTGTTGGTCGCAAGACAGCCAATGTTGTCATGAGTGTAGGATTTGGGATTCCAGCCTTTGCAGTGGATACTCATGTGGAGCGTATTTGCAAACACCACGATATTGTCAAAAAATCAGCGACGCCACTTGAGGTGGAAAAGCGGGTCATGGATATCTTGCCGCCTGAGCAGTGGTTAGCTGCCCATCAGGCCATGATTTATTTTGGAAGAGCCATTTGCCATCCAAAAAATCCAGAGTGTGACCAGTACCCACAATTATATGATTTTAGCAATTTGTAAGATGCTACATTGAAACTTTTTGCTTGATTTTAAGCATGCTTTGTGCTATAGTAAATGATAACTAAATATTCCTTTAAACCTGTCCCGTGAGGCAGGCAAGGAGCGCGATAAAGTAGAAGGGTGAAGTCTATACTGTGTGCAGTAGGGCTCGCTTGGCTATAAATTTCAAGTCTCCTTGTTTAAGGAGACTTTTCTTTTTGGAGGTTTGTCATGAAAACAAAAGAAGTTGTAGACGAATTGACCGTCAAACGAGCGATTACGCGTATTACTTATGAGATTATCGAACGCAACAAAGATTTGAATAAGATCGTCTTGGCTGGTATTAAAACTCGTGGTGTCTTTATTGCCCACCGAATCCAAGAACGTTTGAAGCAGTTAGAAAATCTTTCAGTTCCTGTTGTGGAATTGGATACTAAACCTTTCCGTGATGATGTTAAAAGTGGAGAAGATACTTCTTTGGTTTCTGTCGATGTGACAGACCGCGAAGTTATCTTGGTGGATGATGTGCTCTATACAGGTCGTACCATCCGTGCTGCTATTGATAATATTGTCGGTCATGGTCGTCCTGCGCGTGTGAGTTTAGCAGTTCTAGTCGATCGTGGACATAGAGAATTGCCAATCCGTCCAGATTACGTTGGAAAAAATATCCCAACCAGTCGTTCTGAAGAAATCATCGTAGAGATGACAGAACTTGATGACCAAGACAGAGTTCTGATTACTGAAGAAGCTTAGAAAGTTAAAGGAGTAGCCATGTCAGAAAATCAACAAGCATTGAACCATGTGGTGTCCATGGAAGACCTCACTGTCGATCAAGTAATGAAATTGATCAAGCGAGGAATTGAGTTTAAAAATGGAGCCCAGCTTCCCTATGAAGACCATCCGATTGTTTCCAATCTCTTCTTTGAGGATTCTACACGGACACATAAGTCCTTTGAAGTCGCAGAGATTAAACTTGGATTGGAACGACTTGACTTTGATGTGAAGACTAGCTCGGTTAATAAGGGTGAGACACTTTATGACACCATTTTGACTCTGTCTGCTTTAGGAGTGGATGTCTGTGTGATTCGCCATCCAGAGGTCGACTACTATAGAGAATTGATTGCTAGTCCAACGATTACGACTTCCATCATCAATGGTGGAGATGGTTCGGGCCAACACCCTAGCCAGAGCTTGCTTGATTTGATGACCATTTATGAGGAATTTGGCCACTTTGAGGGTCTTAAAGTTGCTATTGCAGGTGACTTGGACCACTCACGCGTTGCCAAATCCAATATGCAGATTTTGAAACGCTTGGGAGCTGAACTCTTTTTCGCTGGACCTGAGGAATGGAGAAGTCAAGAGTTTGCAGACTATGGACAGTTTGTAACCATTGATGAAATCATTGATCAGGTTGATGTCATGATGTTTCTCCGTGTGCAACACGAACGCCATGATAGTGGAGCTGTATTTTCAAAAGAAGACTACCATGCCCAACATGGCTTGACTCAAGAACGTTACGATCGTTTGAAAGAAACAGCAATCCTCATGCACCCAGCTCCAATCAATCGTGATGTAGAAATAGCAGACCACTTGGTTGAAGCACCAAAATCACGGATTGTCCAACAAATGACCAATGGTGTCTTTGTTCGAATGGCAATCTTAGAATCCGTACTAGCGAGTAGAAACGCCAACTAAAACACAAGACGTTAAAAGACGCCAGTGAGCGTCCACGAGAGGTGAAAATATGACAAAAAGAATTCTAGTATTAGAAGATGGCACAGTTTTTGAAGGCAAGGCCTTCGGAGCAGATATTGATGTAACAGGCGAAATCGTCTTTAATACAGGGATGACCGGCTACCAAGAATCCATTACAGACCAGTCTTATAATGGACAAATCTTGACCTTTACTTATCCTTTGGTAGGAAATTATGGTATTAATCGTGATGATTATGAATCCATTATTCCAACTTGTAAGGGAGTCGTTGTTTTTGAAGAAGCGCGTAGAGCTAGCAACTGGCGCAACCAAATGACCTTGGATGAATTTTTGAAAGCCAAGAAAATTCCAGGGATTTCAGGAATTGATACGCGTGCTCTTACCAAGATTATCCGTAAGCATGGTACTATGCGTGCAACCTTGACCCATGTTGGGGACAGTATGGACCATGTGACGGACCAGCTCCAAGCAACAGTTTTACCGACAGACAATATCAAACAGGTTTCTACTAAAACGTCTTATCCAGCTCCAGGAGTTGGTTTGAGCGTGGTGCTAGTGGACTTTGGTCTCAAGCACTCAATCCTACGTGAACTTTCTAAACGCAACTGTAACGTGACAGTTGTTCCTTATTCGACAACGGCTGAAGAAATTCTCCATCTCAATCCTGACGGAGTTATGTTGTCAAATGGTCCAGGTAACCCAGAAGACGTTCCACAAGCACTCGACATGATTCGCGGTGTACAAGGAAAAATTCCAATCTTTGGTATTTGTATGGGACACCAACTCTTTGCAATGGCAAACGGGGCTAAGACCTATAAGATGAAGTTTGGCCACCGTGGATTCAACCATGCGGTACGTGAAATCGCAACAGGACGAGTAGACTTCACCAGCCAGAACCATGGTTATGCAGTCAGCCGCGAGGATTTGCCAGAGCACTTGATTATTACCCACGAAGAAATCAATGACAAGTCAGTGGAAGGTGTGCGCCACAGATACCAACCTGCTTTCTCTGTTCAATACCACCCAGATGCAGCTCCTGGGCCACACGACGCTAGCTACCTATTTGACGAGTTTATCGAGATGATGGAAGTTTTTAAACAATCAAACTAAGAACGAGTAAAAGCTCGTCGGAGAATTTATGTAACTGAACACGGACGGAAAGCTCAGAATGTAGAGAAATCAACTTGGATTGTCAATCCTTCCTTGATTTTCTAAAATTCAATCGCTTTCTATTCGTCCTTTGTATCTTATTTAATGTCGCCCTGAGAGGCGACGAATAGAAAGGAGAAGATACATTGTTCGCGGAAGTGAACACGCCCTAAGAACTGTGTGAAAAAGATAAACATCGTCTTGACGCTGAAGGCGTCTGCGCCGAGTTTCCTATTTTCACTGTGTTCTTTACGGGCTTTGTATCATAAACTATGCCTAAACGTACTGATATTCAAAAAATTATGGTGATTGGTTCTGGTCCGATTATTATTGGTCAGGCTGCTGAGTTTGATTACGCTGGGACCCAGGCTTGCTTGTCGTTGAAAGAGGAAGGTTATGAGGTTGTTTTGGTTAACTCAAATCCTGCAACCATCATGACGGACAAGGAAATTGCTGATAAGGTTTACATTGAACCGATTACACTTGAGTTTGTGACACGTATTCTTCGTAAGGAAGGTCCAGATGCCTTGCTACCAACACTCGGTGGTCAGACAGGTCTCAACATGGCCATGGAATTGTCTAAAAATGGCATCTTAGATGAGCTTGGTGTAGAGCTTCTCGGTACTAAATTGTCTGCCATTGACCAAGCGGAGGACCGTGACCTCTTTAAACAATTGATGGAAGAGCTTGAACAACCCATTCCAGAATCTGAAATTGTTAACACAGTAGAAGAAGCAGTTGCCTTTGCAGCGACAATTGGCTACCCAGTCATCGTTCGTCCAGCCTTTACCCTTGGTGGTACTGGTGGTGGTATGTGTGCCAACGAGAAAGAATTGCGTGAAATCACTGAAAATGGTTTGAAATTGTCACCTGTTACCCAATGTTTGATTGAGCGTTCGATTGCCGGTTTCAAGGAAATTGAATACGAAGTGATGCGTGACTCAGCTGACAATGCCTTGGTTGTTTGTAACATGGAAAACTTTGACCCAGTTGGGATTCACACAGGGGATTCCATTGTATTTGCCCCTGCGCAAACCATGTCAGACTATGAAAACCAAATGCTTCGTGATGCGAGCTTGAGCATTATTCGTGCCCTCAAGATTGAAGGTGGATGTAATGTTCAGCTAGCTCTTGATCCTAACAGCTTCAAGTATTATGTTATCGAAGTAAACCCTCGTGTATCACGTTCGTCAGCCCTTGCTTCTAAAGCGACAGGATATCCGATTGCTAAGTTGGCTGCCAAGATTGCAGTAGGTTTGACCTTGGATGAGGTTATAAACCCAGTTACAGGTTCAACCTATGCCATGTTTGAACCAGCCCTTGACTACGTAGTTGCTAAGATTCCACGTTTCCCATTTGACAAGTTTGAAAAGGGTGAACGCCGTCTCGGTACACAAATGAAGGCGACTGGAGAAGTCATGGCAATCGGTCGTAACATCGAGGAATCTCTTCTCAAGGCCTGCCGCTCCCTTGAAATTGGGGTGCACCACAATGAAATACCTGAACTTGCAGCAGTTTCTGATGATGCCTTGATTGAAAAGGTTGTCAAAGCCCAAGATGACCGTCTCTTCTACGTATCAGAAGCAATTCGTCGTGGCTACACACCTGAAGAAATTGCAGAGCTTACAAAAATTGATATCTTCTATCTTGATAAACTCTTGCATATCTTTGAAATTGAGCAAGAATTGGGTGCTCATCCACAAGATCTAGAAGTTTTGAAAACAGCCAAACTTAATGGTTTTTCAGACCGTAAGATTGCTGAACTCTGGGGAACGACTGATGATAAAGTTCGCCAACTTCGCTTGGAAAACAAGATTGTTCCAGTTTATAAGATGGTAGACACTTGTGCGGCAGAGTTCGACTCCGAAACGCCATATTTCTATTCAACCTATGGTTGGGAAAATGAATCTATCAGATCTGATAAAGAATCTGTACTTGTCCTAGGTTCAGGTCCAATCCGTATCGGTCAAGGGGTTGAGTTTGACTACGCAACCGTTCACTCTGTTAAGGCTATCCAGGCAGCTGGTTATGAAGCTATCATCATGAACTCAAACCCAGAGACCGTTTCAACAGACTTCTCTGTATCAGATAAGCTTTACTTTGAGCCATTGACATTCGAAGATGTTATGAACGTCATTGACTTGGAACAACCAAAGGGAGTTATCGTTCAGTTCGGTGGTCAAACAGCCATCAACCTTGCGGAGCCATTGGCAAAAGCAGGTGTGACCATCCTTGGTACACAGGTTGCTGACCTAGATCGTGCCGAAGACCGTGACCTCTTCGAGCAAGCTCTCAAAGAATTGGATATTCCACAGCCACCAGGACAAACGGCTACCAATGAAGAAGAAGCAGCTCTTGCAGCTCGTAAGATTGGCTTCCCAGTTCTTGTCCGCCCATCTTATGTACTTGGTGGACGTGCCATGGAAATCGTTGAAAACGAAGAAGACCTTCGTTCTTACATGCGAACTGCTGTTAAGGCTAGTCCAGACCACCCAGTTCTTGTCGACTCTTATATCGTTGGGCAAGAGTGCGAAGTTGATGCCATTTCAGATGGTAAAAATGTACTCATTCCTGGTATCATGGAGCATATCGAACGTGCTGGTGTCCACTCAGGTGACTCAATGGCTGTTTACCCACCACAAACCTTGTCGCAAAAGGTTCAGGAGACCATCGCAGACTACACCAAACGCTTAGCAATCGGTCTTCACTGCCTTGGAATGATGAACATCCAGTTTGTTATCAAGGATGAAAAAGTCTACGTTATTGAGGTCAATCCACGTGCCAGCCGTACTGTTCCATTCCTATCTAAGGTAACCAATATTCCTATGGCTCAAGTAGCGACCAAACTCATTCTTGGTCAAAGTTTATCAGAACTTGGCTACCAAAATGGACTTTACCCTGAAAGCACCCGTGTTCATATCAAGGCACCTGTCTTCTCCTTTACCAAACTAGCTAAGGTAGACAGCTTGCTCGGTCCTGAAATGAAGTCAACAGGTGAAGTTATGGGTTCTGATGCTACTTTGGAAAAAGCTCTCTATAAAGCCTTTGAAGCTTCTTATCTACACTTGCCAACTTTTGGTAATGTCGTCTTTACCATCGCTGATGATGCCAAAGAAGAAGCCTTGAACTTGGCTCGTCGTTTCCAAAACATTGGTTATGGAATCCTTGCGACAGAAGGGACAGCAGCCTTCTTTGCTAGTCATGGCTTGCAAGCCCAACCTGTTGGTAAGATTGGTGATGACGATAAGGATATCCCAAGTTTTGTACGCAAAGGAAGAATTCAAGCTATCATTAACACAGTAGGAACAAAACGAACTGCTGACGAAGATGGTGAGCAAATTCGTCGTTCAGCCATTGAACACGGGGTGCCCCTCTTCACAGCGCTAGATACAGCTAATGCCATGCTTAAGGTACTTGAAAGTCGTAGCTTTGTTACAGAAGCGATTTAAATAGAAAAAATAAGATATAGCAGACTGAATTTAGAACAGTACACAGGGATACTAAAATATTTCTAGAAATTAATTTGAATTTTCTAATTGATTTGTTCGCATCTTATTTCAATCTACTATAGAAAAAAGTCTTTAAAATTATAAAACGCATCATATCAAGGTTTTTGAAAAACCTTGATATGATGCGTTTTATTGTGGGAATATGTATTTCATTTTCTACTAAAATTATGTTTTTGAATAACCTCTATCTTAGTAGTCTGTATAATCCCCCTCAATCAGTTTTTGCGATAAGCTTTAATGCTATGACTATACCACTCTTGCATTTCTTTTGATGGTGGTGTCATATAATCGCCATACATCTGGGTTAAAAATTGGTCATATTTTTTGGGAACAGGCAACATACGGCCCTCAAACTCAGTTAAAATCAGTTCTTTAAAGGTATCAACTGGGAAGATTTCTTTCATCCCTTCCTTACCGATCCCAACTCCTCCTTCATATTGAGGAGTGTTGGTTACAGCATTTTTGACTAGTTGATCAATTTTCTTGTAAAAGTAGCGAGGATTGACAAATCGGAGAGCGTACCAGCTACATAATCTAAGAAAATCTTTTAGTTTGCTATCACCGTGAACTGCTCGTGATTTTTTGATATAAGCTAGTTGACGAAGAGCCACATACTTATAGCTCTTGTCGACAATGCTCAAGTCTGTAAATCGATCAATTGGGAAGACATCGATGAAAAGGCTGGTATCATGACGCTTGTACTTAACATGGTCTTCTATAACAGTAGAAGTGTCCAAAATCGATGCGAAATTATGGAAGTACCAAGAAGATGTATCGTAGGAAAGAACCTTGTAGCGAGGGTGATTTTCTTCTTCAATAATCTTCAGTAAACGCTCATAATCCTCACGATAAAGGGAAATATCAATATCATCATCCCAAGGAATCATACCTTTGTGGCGGATGGCTCCAAGCATGGTTCCATAACTGAGAAAATAAGGAATATCATGTTTCTTACAAGTCTCATCAATATAGTCCAGCAGGGCTAGTTGAATTTCTTTAATTTCTTTTTTTTCTAAATATTGCATCCTAATCCTCCAATTTATAAGCGTGAAATTCATGACTGTAGAAGCGTTTTTCTTCTGGTGGTAGGGTCATATAATCTCCATAAAATTGTGTCAAAATAGTATCAAATTTTTCAGGTGCAGGAAGGCTTAAATTCTCAAAGGTTAAATCGATTGTTTTATCAAAGGTACCACTTGGGAAGACTTCCTTTTCCTTAAATTTTGAAGGAATAAAAGCCATATACTGCCCATTTTCACGACTATATTTTTGAATTTCTTTCTCGATTTTATTTGCAAAATAACGAGGAGAAACCGGTCGAAGGAGCAACCAAAAGGCTGTTCGTATCCAATCTTTTAAAAGGCTATCCTTATAGACAATATTTTTATGTTTACTGAAAGACAGCAGTTTGAAGCTTTCCAGTTTATAACAAGTATCAATGACCTTAGGATCATCAAAGCGATCTATAGGGAAAATATCGATAAAGATACCAGACTCATAGGTTTTTGTATTTCGAGTATCAATAATTTTAGTCGTACTGTCGGTTATCTTGATAAAGTTGTTAAAGTAGTTCTTATCAGTTTCTAAGGATAGGAGCTTATACTTGCTTTTTTCCTTTTGAAAAATGTTAATAAATCGTTGGTAGTCTTCTCTAGGCATGGACAGATCAATATCGTCGTCCCAAGGGATAAAGCCCTCATGTCGAACCGCCCCAATCAGAGTACCGTAGTTAATAATATAGTTGATATTGTGCTTTTTACAGAGAGTATCAATATAATCCAAAATTTCTAATTCAATTTGTTTGGCATCTTCAATGGTTAGTTGTTTCATTTTAAACTCCTATGATTTTTTGAATTTATTTTTTAAGGCTAGGACATGGTTTAAAAATTCATAGAAAATGCTATCTTTTGTGAAGACAAGTAGACTAATATAAGAGATAGCTGATAACAAGACAATCAAACCAGTATTAATCAAAAATGGCAAATTAATGACCATATCCACAGGATACACGAAATTAATCAGGAAATAAATTGCTACAAAGGAAAGTGAAAAGAGAGAGTATCGAACAGTATAGCTAAAGATATGTCCCAAGTGGATGAGTTGTTTTCTATGGATGAAAATGATATAGAAAACAAGTAGAGAAGTCTCTGATAACATAGTTGTCAGTAAGTAGTATTCGGGAGCCACGATATGGTTGAAAAAGAGGAGACTATTCAAGCCCAAATTGAGTAGCCCAGCAAAGACTGTATAGACTGTGATACGTTTTTCATAGCCATTGGTAAAGAGAATTTGGGAACCAAGAATGGTATCTAAGGCCAGGATAATCGTACGAAAAGCGAAGAGAGAGGTCAAGATGCCGCCTCCGATATATTTTTCACTACCGTAAAGTAGGATGGCATTTGGTCCTAAAACCATGAGTCCAAAACTCAGTGGAATGATAAAGAAGTTAAAGATTCGACTACCTCTATTAACCAGAGAAACATAGGCTTCTTTGTCTCCTTTCCCCAGATAGTAACTGAGACGAGGCACACTCACTCCAATTGCACCTGTTACAACCCCAGCTATAACGGTCACAATTCGCTGAGCTATGGTATAGTAACTAACGTTGACATCAATCCCTGTTTTAACGAGGAAGAGGCGATCTAAAAAAGTGAAGAGCATATTGGCATTGGCAAAGACTAACATGGCTGTCAGAGGGAGAAAGAGTGGTTTAAAATCACTTAGGTGAATCTTAACAAGTTTGATGTCTCTTTTAATCCAAAAATAACTAATCAGGTAGTTAATCAGCGTCGATAAACTCATCACAAGTGTATAGACAACAATATCGTGTTCATTTTTAACAAATAAGAAAATAGAGACCAGCATCAGGATACGGATGAAGGCAGTTTTGTAAAAGAGAAAACTGTAATTTTCCAGAGCTTCATTGACCCATTCGATTGAAAAAATCTGGGCAATGAGTTGAATCCCCATAACAAGGTAGACCTTTTTGACGATTGGATTATCAATAAAGAAGAGAGGATAGGCTAGGATATAGACAGCAGTGGTCAAAATCGTACAAGCGATGCACAAATAAAAAAGACTAGAAAAGGTTCTGTTAAGATCTTTTTTGTTATCCTTGACATTACTGATAGCCCTTAAACCGTAGTTATAGACACCATAAGTTGCAAAGGGCAAGAAAAATGACAAAATAGTGTCGACTGAGTTGAAGTAACCATAGTCAGTTCGGTCCAAGACACGCGCGACATAGGTTCCAGTTAGGATGGGAAAAATAATATTCAAGACACGAATTCCCATGTAAGATAGAGCATTTAATTTTATACTTTTCATTCAATTTACCTCGTTTTTCATTATATCATAAAGTTAGCTAATAAGAAATGAAGGGCAGTAAGTCAAGTAATCACTTTGAAGTTTCAAATCTTAAGTTTTAAGTTTTCTTTAAGGAAAGTATATTATTCTGAAGGACTCTAAAATTTCGCAGCCATTTATTAGTAATTGCTACAGAATTCCTAGTCATTACTAGAAATGGACTAGTTTCTTTGAATAATAGAACTGCATAATTCTCCTATTCTAGAAGGGGAGGACCAGTATTTCTTTTATGATAGGACTAGATTGTGGTATAATAGAGAGAATAAGTTTTTTTAGTAAGACAAAGGAGAAAATAGATGATTTATGCAGGAATTCTTGCCGGTGGAACTGGCACACGCATGGGGATCAGTAACTTGCCAAAACAATTTTTAGAGCTAGGTGATCGACCTATTTTGATTCATACAATTGAAAAATTTGTCTTGGAGCCAAGTATTGAAAAAATTGTAGTTGGTGTTCATGGAGACTGGGTTTCTCATGCAGAAGATCTTGTAGATAAATATCTTCCTCTTTATAAGGAACGTATCATCATTACAAAGGGTGGTGCTGACCGCAATACAAGTATTAAGAAAATCATTGAAGCCATTGATGCTTATCGTCCGCTTACTCCAGAGGATATCGTTGTTACCCACGATTCTGTTCGTCCATTTATTACACTTCGCATGATTCAGGACAATATCCAACTTGCCCAAAATCATGACGCAGTGGACACAGTGGTAGAAGCAGTTGATACTATCGTTGAAAGTACCAATGGTCAATTTATTACAGATATTCCAAATCGTGCTCACCTTTATCAAGGACAAACACCTCAAACATTCCGTTGCAAGGACTTCATGGACCTTTATGGATCTCTTTCTGATGAAGAGAAGGAAATCTTGACAGATGCATGTAAAATCTTTGTGATCAAAGGAAAAGATGTGGCCTTGGCCAAAGGTGAATACTCAAATCTGAAGATTACAACCGTAACAGATTTGAAGATTGCAAAAAGTATGATTGAGAAAGACTAGTAAAATGATTAATCAAATTTATCAACTAACTAAGCCTAAGTTTATCAATGTCAAATATCAGGAAGAGGCTATTGACCAAGAGAATCATATCCTTATCCGTCCCAACTACATGGCTGTCTGTCATGCGGATCAGCGTTACTATCAGGGAAAACGTGATCCCAAGATTTTGAATAAAAAGCTTCCAATGGCAATGATTCACGAGTCATGTGGAACCGTCATTTCTGACCCGACCGGAACCTACGAGGTTGGTCAAAAAGTTGTCATGATTCCCAATCAGTCTCCTATGCAGAGTGATGAAGAATTCTATGAAAACTACATGACAGGGACCCATTTCTTGTCTAGTGGATTTGATGGCTTTATGAGAGAGTTTGTTTCTCTCCCTAAAGATCGTGTGGTGGCTTATGATGCTATTGAAGATACGGTTGCAGCCATTACAGAGTTTGTCAGTGTGGGCATGCACGCTATGAATCGTCTATTGACTCTTGCTCATAGCAAGCGGGAGCGGATCGCCGTTATTGGAGATGGAAGTTTAGCTTTTGTGGTTGCCAATATTATCAACTATACTTTGCCAGAATCAGAGATTGTGGTTATTGGTCGTCATTGGGAAAAGTTGGAACTCTTCTCATTTGCCAAAGAATGCTATATTACGGATAATATTCCTGAAGAGTTGGCCTTTGACCATGCTTTTGAATGTTGTGGTGGTGATGGTACTGGACCAGCTATTAATGACTTGATTCGCTACATTCGTCCTCAGGGAACGATTCTCATGATGGGAGTTAGCGAATATAAAGTCAATCTCAATACTCGCGATGCCTTAGAAAAGGGCTTGATTTTGGTTGGGTCATCTCGTTCTGGTCGCATTGATTTTAAAAATGCTATCCAAATGATGGAAGTCAAGAAATTTGCCAATCGTCTTAAAAATATCCTTTATCTAGAAGAACCTGTAAGAGAAATTAAAGATATTCATCGTGTCTTTGCAACCGATTTAAACACAGCCTTTAAAACAGTGTTTAAGTGGGAAGTATAAGTACTGGAGGTTAATTGTGGAGAAAATCATTAAAGAAAAAATTTCTTCCTTACTTAGTCAAGAAGAGGAAGTCCTCAGTGTTGAACAACTGGGTGGAATGACCAATCAAAACTATTTGGCCAAAACAACAAATAAGCAATACATTGTTAAATTCTTTGGTAAAGGGACAGAAAAGCTTATCAATCGACAAGATGAAAAGTACAATCTTGAACTACTAAAGGATTTAGGCTTAGATGTAAAAAATTATCTTTTTGATATTGAAGCTGGTATCAAAGTAAATGAGTATATCGAATCTGCGATTACGCTTGATTCAACGTCAATCAAGACCAAGTTCGACAAAATTGCTCCAATATTACAAACTATTCATACGTCTGCTAAGGAATTAAGAGGAGAATTTGCTCCTTTTGAAGAAATCAAAAAATACGAATCCTTGATTGAAGAACAAATTCCTTATGCCAACTATGAATCTGTTAGAAATGCAGTCTTCTCCTTAGAGAAAAGACTGGCTGACTTAGGTGTTGACAGAAAATCTTGTCATATCGATTTGGTGCCTGAAAACTTTATCGAATCACCTCAAGGACGACTTTATTTGATTGACTGGGAATATTCATCAATGAATGATCCAATGTGGGATTTGGCTGCCCTCTTTTTAGAGTCTGAATTCACTTCCCAAGAGGAAGAAACTTTCTTATCTCACTATGAGAGTGACCAAACACCGGTTTCTCATGAAAAGATTGCTATTTATAAAATTTTACAAGATACTATTTGGAGTCTATGGACTGTCTATAAGGAAGAGCAAGGTGAAGATTTTGGTGACTATGGTGTGAATCGTTACCAAAGAGCTGTTAAAGGTTTGGCTTCTTATGGAGGTTCAGATGAAAAGTAAAAACGGAGTTCCTTTTGGCCTTCTCTCAGGTATTTTCTGGGGCTTGGGTCTAACGGTTAGTGCTTATATCTTTTCGATTTTTACAGATTTGTCACCCTTTGTGGTGGCTGCAGCTCATGATTTTTTGAGCATCTTTATCTTACTAGCTTTTCTCTTGGTAAAAGAAGGGAAAGTTCGCCTCTCAATTTTCTTAAATATTCGCAATGTCAGTGTTATCATCGGAGCCTTGCTAGCAGGCCCTATCGGTATGCAGGCCAATCTTTATGCAGTTAAGTATATCGGAAGTTCTTTAGCTTCATCTGTATCGGCTATTTACCCTGCGATTTCAGTTCTATTGGCTTTCTTCTTTTTGAAGCACAAGATTTCGAAAAATACTGTATTTGGGATTGTCTTGATTATTGGAGGGATTATTGCCCAGACCTATAAGGTTGAACAGGTTAATTCCTTCTACATTGGGATTCTCTGTGCTTTGGTTTGTGCTATTGCATGGGGAAGTGAGAGTGTTCTTAGCTCCTTTGCTATGGAAAGTGAACTGAGTGAAATCGAAGCCCTCTTAATCCGTCAAGTGACTTCGTTCTTGTCCTATCTTGTGATTGTGCTCTTCTCTCATCAGTCATTTACTGCAGTAGCCAATGGACAATTGCTAGGTCTCATGATTGTTTTTGCAGCCTTTGATATGATTTCCTACTTGGCTTATTATATCGCTATCAATCGCTTGCAACCAGCCAAGGCTACAGGCTTGAACGTGAGCTATGTAGTATGGACGGTCTTGTTTGCAGTTGTTTTTTTGGGTGCACCGCTAGATATGCTGACCATTATGACGTCACTTGTCGTCATTGCTGGAGTTTATATTATTATTAAAGAATAAAGGAGATTCGTGTGAAAGCCATTATCTTAGCAGCGGGATTGGGAACTCGCTTGCGTCCTATGACTGAAAATACCCCTAAAGCCTTGGTTCAGGTTAATCAAAAACCTTTGATTGAATACCAAATTGAGTTTCTCAAAGAAAAAGGAATCAATGACATCATCATCATTGTTGGTTATCTTAAAGAACAATTCGATTACTTAAAAGAAAAATACGGTGTTCGCCTCGTTTTCAATGATAAATACGCTGACTACAATAACTTTTACTCTCTCTATCTTGTAAAAGAAGAATTGGCCAACAGCTATGTTATTGATGCTGACAATTATCTCTTTAAAAATATGTTCCGCAATGATTTGACACGTTCGACTTATTTTAGTGTTTATCGTGAAGATTGTACCAACGAATGGTTCTTGGTCTATGGAGATGACTACAAGGTTCAAGACATTATTGTTGATAGCAAGGCAGGTCGCATCCTTAGTGGTGTATCCTTCTGGGATGCTCCAACTGCAGAAAAGATTGTCAGCTTTATCGACAAGGCTTATGCAAGTGGTGAATTTGTTGATCTCTATTGGGACAATATGGTTAAGGATAATATCAAAGAGCTAGATGTCTATGTTGAAGAATTAGAAGGCAATAGCATTTATGAGATCGATAGTGTCCAAGACTATCGTAAATTAGAAGAAATTCTTAAAAACGAAAATTAAAAGCTTCCAACATCTGACAAAATAGTCGGATGTTTTTTGATTTTTTACGAACTTTTACGAATAGATAGATGAGTAGAAAAAGAAATGGAGTTATTTATGAAAATCACAAACTATGAAATCTATAAGTTAAAAAAATCAGGTTTGACCAATCAACAGATTTTGAAAGTGCTAGAATACGGTGAAAATGTTGATCAGGAGCTTTTGTTGGGTGATATTGCAGATATATCAGGTTGCCGTAATCCAGCCGTTTTTATGGAACGTTATTTTCAGATAGACGATGCGCATTTGTCGAAAGAGTTTCAAAAATTTCCATCTTTCTCTATTTTAGATGACTGTTATCCTTGGGATTTGAGTGAAATATATGATGCGCCTGTACTTTTATTTTACAAGGGAAATCTTGACCTCCTGAAATTCCCGAAGGTAGCGGTCGTGGGCAGTCGTGCTTGTAGCAAACAGGGAGCTAAGTCAGTTGAAAAAGTCATTCAAGGCTTGGAAAATGAACTGGTTATTGTCAGTGGTCTGGCCAAGGGCATTGACACAGCAGCTCATATGGCAGCTCTTCAGAATGGCGGAAAAACCATTGCAGTGATTGGAACAGGACTGGATGTGTTTTATCCTAAAGCCAATAAACGCTTGCAAGACTACATCGGCAATGACCATCTGGTTCTAAGTGAATATGGACCTGGCGAACAACCTCTGAAATTTCATTTTCCTGCCCGTAATCGCATCATTGCTGGACTTTGTCGTGGTGTGATTGTAGCAGAGGCTAAGATGCGTTCAGGTAGTCTCATTACGTGTGAGCGAGCAATGGAAGAAGGACGCGATGTCTTTGCTATTCCTGGTAGCATTTTAGATGGACTATCAGACGGTTGCCATCATTTGATTCAAGAAGGAGCAAAATTGCTCACCAGTGGGCAAGATGTTCTTGCGGAATTTGAATTTTAAAAATGACCTAAGCTAGAATTCTAAGAAAAAATCAATTTTAAGAGAAAATGAACCCAACATTTCCATAATAAAACGCATATTAGCAAGTTTTTAACACTTGCTAATATGCGTTTTTTCTAAGTGGATTAGTAGAGTAGAGGATTTTTCTCATATAATACTCTTCGAAAATCTCTTCAAACTACGTCAGCTTCCATCTGCAACCTCAAAACAGTATTTTGAGCTGAGTTCGTCAGTCTTATCTACAACCTCAAAGCAGTGCTTTGAGCAACCTGTGGCTAGCTTCCTAGTTTGCGCTTTGATTTTCGTTGAGTATAAGGGAAAGTATAGTGAATTGAAATAAGATGTGAACAACTCTATCAGGAAAGTCAAATTAATTTATAGAAATATTTTAGCAGCCAAGGTGCACTGTTATAGATTCAATACACTATAATTTAGTGTAATTGAGAAAGGAGAAATGATTGTGATTGATGTTGGCTAGGTTATGTTCAATGATTCCTACCATCTCAAATCTTGTTAGTAAGGAAAAATAAATTCTTCAAAAGTAGAGATTACAAGGCTTGTTTAAGAAAGAATTCAAAGACCTTGACAAATAAAAATAAAATGGTTATTATAAAAAATGGTCTGAAATAGATGATGATACTTTTCGAAAATCTTTTTACGTCAGCTCAGCTTTGCCTTGCTGTGTTTTGAGCAAGCTACGGTTAGCTTCCGAGTTTGATTTTCATTTACTAGAAATGAAACTGATGAGAGATATCAGTAGACATTTGAGTCAGGATATTATGGAAAATGATAAAAAGAGCTCGTGAGATTGGCATATCAGACTACTAAAGTATTGAGTTTGTTAGGATTTTAGCGACTAGTTAGCTGGGAAAGGAAGATATTTGTGACAAATAATAAACTGTATTCGTTGATAGAATTTAGAAATAAAATATATGAAGAATTAGAACTTTCCAGAAGTGATTTAGCGATTTTACTATGTGCCATGCTTATCGCCTCTATCGGATTAAATATGGATTCGACTCCCGTGATTATTGGAGCCATGTTAATCTCTCCTTTGATGACACCTATTCTGGGAGTGGGGCTCTCTCTAGCTATATTTGATTTTAAATTGTTAAGAAAATCTTTTAAAATATTAGCTATTCAAATTCTTGCCAGTTTAATAGCTTCAACACTTTATTTTTATCTTTCTCCCATTTCGTATGCTAGTTCGGAAATTGTTGCTAGAACCTCTCCGACTATTTGGGATGTTCTCATTGCTTTTGTAGGAGGGATAGCAGGTATTATTGGTGCTAGGAAAAAAGAGACCAATAATATTGTTCCTGGTGTTGCTATTGCAACCGCCTTGATGCCTCCTCTTTGTACAGTAGGTTATGCTATTGCTTCTGCTAATCTAAAATTTATCATAGGCTCCTCTTACCTATTCCTCATCAATTGTAGCTTTATTGTCATTGCGACTTATATAGGTGTTAGGTTGATGATGGTTAAGAAACATTATTTTAAAGATAATGAAGAAGACTCTAAAATGCGTAGGATTTTGCTTCTAGTTGCTGTTTTGCTGATGATTCCGAGTTTCATCTCTGCAACGACTTTAGTGAGAGAAACGTTGAAAAAAGAGTCCCTTAAGAAATTTATATCAGAGCAGTTTCAGGGGTATAATATTTTGAAAAAAACCTATTCTAAAAAGACTCATACCCTAAAGCTAACCATTTCAGGAAATTATTTGACAGAAGAAGAACTCGATATGATTTCAAGTAAGAGAGGTGACTATGGTTTAAGTGATGTTTCTGTTCAAGTTTCACAATTGTCTGATTCAGAACAACTTAGTAAGGAAGAGCTGGTGGAGTATTTCTTCCAGTATATCAAGGATAAGGAAGCAAAAGAAAAGGAAAAAGCTAATAAGTTTTATACAGAGTCTGAGGAGCAATAATTTCTTGAGAATAGCTGGTTTTTCTCGTGAGTCTTCTATGTATATCAAAGGAAGACTGAGGTTTTAAGTATAAAACTTTTCTTCTATTATAGTAGCTAAGTCTTGACAGGGTTCAAAAAATGGTTTACACTTTATAAAGTTTATTACTTTGAAAAGGTGTGATACTGTGGCTACGGCAACAAAAAAGAAAAAATCAACAGTTAAAAAAAATCTAGTCATCGTGGAGTCGCCTGCTAAGGCCAAGACGATTGAAAAATATCTAGGCAGAAACTACAAGGTTTTAGCCAGTGTCGGGCATATCCGTGATTTGAAGAAATCCAGTATGTCCGTCGATATTGAAAATAATTATGAACCGCAATATATCAATATCCGAGGAAAAGGCCCTCTTATCAATGACTTGAAAAAAGAAGCTAAAAAAGCTAATAAAGTTTTTCTCGCGAGTGACCCGGACCGTGAAGGAGAAGCGATTTCTTGGCATTTGGCCCATATTCTCAACTTGGATGAAAATGATGCCAACCGTGTGGTCTTCAATGAAATCACCAAGGATGCAGTCAAAAATGCTTTTAAAGAACCTCGTAAGATCGATATGGACTTGGTCGATGCCCAACAAGCTCGTCGGATCTTGGATCGCTTGGTAGGGTATTCGATTTCGCCTATTTTGTGGAAGAAGGTCAAGAAGGGCTTGTCAGCAGGTCGCGTTCAGTCCATTGCCCTTAAACTCATCATTGACCGTGAAAATGAAATCAATGCCTTCCAGCCAGAAGAATACTGGACAGTTGATGCTGTCTTTAAAAAGGGAACCAAACAATTTCATGCTTCCTTCTATGGAGTAGATGGTAAAAAGATGAAACTGACCAGCAATGACGAAGTCAAGGAAGTCTTGTCTCGTCTGACTAGTAAAGACTTTTCAGTAGATCAGGTGGATAAGAAAGAGCGCAAGCGCAATGCTCCTTTACCCTATACCACTTCATCTATGCAGATGGATGCTGCCAATAAAATCAATTTCCGTACTCGAAAAACCATGATGGTTGCCCAACAGCTCTATGAAGGAATTAATATTGGTTCTGGTGTTCAAGGTTTGATTACCTATATGCGTACCGATTCGACTCGTATCAGTCCTGTAGCGCAAAATGAGGCGGCAAGCTTCATTACGGATCGTTTTGGTAGCAAGTATTCTAAGCACGGTAGCAAGGTCAAAAACGCATCAGGTGCTCAGGATGCCCATGAGGCTATTCGTCCGTCAAGTGTCTTTAATACACCAGAAAGCATCGCTAAGTATCTGGACAAGGATCAGCTCAAGCTATATACCCTTATCTGGAATCGTTTTGTGGCTAGTCAGATGACAGCGGCCGTTTTTGATACCATGGCTGTTAAATTGTCTCAAAATGGAGTTCAATTTGCTGCCAATGGTAGTCAGGTTAAGTTTGATGGTTATCTTGCCATTTATAATGATTCTGACAAGAATAAGATGTTACCGGACATGGTTGTTGGAGATGTGGTCAAACAGGTCAATAGCAAACCAGAGCAACATTTCACCCAACCGCCTGCCCGTTATTCTGAAGCAACACTGATTAAAACCTTAGAGGAAAATGGGGTTGGACGTCCATCAACCTACGCGCCAACCATTGAAACCATTCAGAAACGTTATTATGTTCGCCTGGCAGCCAAACGTTTTGAACCGACAGAGTTGGGAGAAATTGTCAATAAGCTCATCGTTGAATATTTCCCAGATATCGTAAACGTGACCTTCACAGCTGAAATGGAAGGTAAACTGGATGATGTCGAAGTTGGAAAAGAGCAGTGGCGACGGGTCATTGATGCCTTTTACAAACCATTCTCTAAAGAAGTTGCCAAGGCTGAAGAAGAAATGGAAAAAATCCAGATTAAGGATGAACCAGCTGGATTTGACTGTGAAGTGTGTGGCAGTCCAATGGTCATTAAACTTGGTCGTTTTGGTAAATTCTACGCTTGTAGCAATTTCCCAGATTGCCGTCATACCCAAGCAATCGTGAAAGAGATTGGTGTTGAGTGTCCAAGCTGTCATCAGGGACAAATTATTGAGCGAAAAACCAAGCGTAATCGCCTATTCTATGGTTGCAATCGCTATCCAGAATGTGAATTTACCTCTTGGGACAAGCCTGTTGGTCGTGACTGTCCAAAATGTGGCAACTTCCTCATGGAGAAAAAAGTCCGTGGTGGTGGCAAGCAGGTTGTTTGTAGCAAAGGCGACTACGAGGAAGAAAAGATTAAATAAGAGGAGGGGCCCGAAAGTAAATTTCAGGCTCCTTTTGGTTAGAACTTGACAAAATACATCATTTTATGCGAAACTAGAAGAAGATTATTTTAACTAGGAGAAGTTATGCGTCTTATCTATCTGATAATTGGTTTTTTATCACTGGCCTTGGCTATTGTTGGGGTTGTTTTACCCTTGTTGCCGACAACGCCTTTCCTTTTGTTGTCTATTGCTTGTTTCTCCAGAAGTTCCAAGCGTTTCGAAGACTGGCTTTATCATACCAAGCTCTATCAAACATATGTAGCTGATTTTCGCGAGACTAAGTCTATTACGCGTGAACGAAAGAAAAAAATCATCGTCTCTATCTACGTCTTGATGGGAATTTCTATTTATTTTGCACCTCTTTTACCAGTCAAAATCGGTCTGGGTGCTTTGACCATCTTTATCACTTATTATCTCTTCAAGGTCATTCCAGACAAAGAATAGTTAAAACAGTAGTTATTTGCCTTGATAAAATTGAAAGCATATTCATAACAATATGATATAATAAATTTGAAGTAATATTCAAGGAGAATCAAATGATTTACGAATTTTGTGCTGAAAATATGACTTTACTTGAAAAAGCGATGCAGGCTGGAGCTCGTCGGATTGAACTCTGTGATAATCTAGCAGTTGGTGGGACAACACCCAGCTATGGAGTGACTAAGGCAGCGGTTGAACTGGCAGCTAACTACGATACAACCATCATGACCATGATTCGGCCACGTGGTGGTGACTTTGTCTATAATGACCTAGAAATTGCTATCATGCTAGAAGACATTCGTTTGACTGCTCAGGCTGGAAGTCAAGGGGTTGTATTTGGAGCTTTAACTGCTGATAAAAAGTTGGATAAGCCTAATCTGGAAAAGTTAATTGCTGCATCAAAAGGAATGGAAATTGTCTTTCACATGGCCTTTGATGAACTAAGTGATGAAGATCAACCGGAAGCTATTGACTGGCTCAGTCAAGCCGGTGTCACTCGTATCCTAACTCGTGCTGGTGTGTCTGGCGACTCCTTAGAAAAACGTTTTGTTCACTATCACAGAATTTTGGAGTACGCTAAAGGTAAAATTGAAATTCTACCAGGTGGGGGGATTGACCTTGAAAACCGTCAAACCTTTATCGACCAGGTGGGGGTAACACAATTGCATGGTACTAAGGTTGTTTTTTAAAAAATAGAAAGGAACTGCTAGCTTTTGGTAGCAGTTTTCACTTATGTTTGAAATTTTTAAATCCTATCAATTTAATCAAGAAAAGGCTCATGATTATGGTTTTATAGAAAATAGCGAAGTCTGGACATATAGTTGCCAGATTTTGCAAGGTGACTTTGTCATGACTGTGTCCATCACTGCTGATAATGTGAACTTTCAAGTCTTTGACCAAGAGACTGGTGACCTCTATCCTCACGTTCATATGGAAAGCATGAGGGGAAGTTTTGTCGGAAATGTCCGTGAGGCTTGTCTGGAGATTCTTTACCAGATTCGGAAGGCTTGTTTTGATGTGCAAGATTTTATCTGTCATCAGACTAAGCGTATCATGACTCAAGTTCAGGAAAAGTATGGAAACCAGTTGGAGTATCTGTGGGAAAAATCGCCTGATACAGCTGTATTGCGCCATGAAGGCAATCAAAAGTGGTATGCCGTCTTGATGAAAATCTCTTGGAATAAGCTGGAAAAGGGCAGAGAAGGACAAGTGGAAGCAGTCAACCTCAAGCATGACCAAGTAGCTAATTTGCTTTCACAAAAGGGGATTTATCCAGCCTTCCATATGAGCAAGCGCTACTGGATTAGTGTGTCCCTTGATGATACTTTATCAGATGAAGAAGTACTGGAATTGATAGAAAAAAGTTGGAACTTAACCTCTAAAAAATGAAATATTTTAATAATTTTCATGAACTTTCAATTAGCTAAATATTCTTTACTGAAGAAATTTTCAGAAAATATAGAATTTACCACACCAGAGGAATATGGTGCCATCTTCAAATACCTGATTGAGAATGTCAAGACGGATCGTCAGATCATCTATTCGCCTCACTGTCATGATGACCTTGGAATGGCAGTGGCAAATAGCCTTGCTGCTGTCAAGAATGGTGCAGGACGTGTTGAAGGGACTATCAATGGTATTAGGGAGCGAGCTGGAAATGCTGCTTTGGAAGAAATTGCAGTGGCTCTCAATATTCGCCAAGATTACTACCAAGTAGAAACCAGTATTGTCCTAAATGAGACCATCAATACGTCAGAAATGGTTTCTCGCTTCTCTGGTATTCCAGTTCCTAAAAACAAAGCCGTCGTTGGTGGCAATACCTTCTCCCACGAATCTGGTATTCACTAAGATGGAGTCCTTAAAAATCCTCTCACTTATGAGATCATCACACCTGAATTGGTTGGTGTTAAGATTCCGCTTGGAAAATTATCTGGTCGCCATGCTTTTGTTGAGAAACTGAGAGAATTGGCCCTAGATTTTACAGAAGAGGATATCAAATCACTCTTTGCTAAGTTCAAGGCACTGGCCGATAAGAAGTAAGAAATCACAGATGCAGATATTCGAGCTTTGGTAGCTGGAACCATGGTTGAAAATCCAGAAGGCTTCCACTTTGATGATTTACAACTTCAAACTCATGCAGATAATGACATTGAAGCGCTCGTTAGCCTAGCCAATATGGATGGTGAGAAAGTCGAATTTAATGCGACAGGGCAAGGTTCCGTTGAAGCAATCTTTAACGCTATCGATAAGTTCTTTAACCAATCTGTTCGTTTGGTGTCCTACACTATCGATGCAGTAACAGATGGAATCGATGCCCAGGATCGGGTTTTGGTCACTGTTGAAAACAGAGATACAGAAACCATCTTTAATGCAGCAGGGCTTGATTTTGATGTGTTGAAGGCTTCTGCTATTGCCTATATAAACGCTAATACCTTTGTTCAAAAAGAGAATGCAGGTGAGATGGGATGCAGTGTTTCTTACCATGATATGCCTAGTGTGTAAAGGAGAAGGCTATGGCAAAGAAAATAGTAGCTCTAGCAGGAGACGGAATTGGCCCAGAAATCATGGAGGTTGGTTTAGAAGTTCTGGAGGCTCTAGCTGAAAAAACAGGTTTTGACTATGAGATTGACAGACGACCGTTCGGAGGTGCAGATATTGATGCAGCATGGCCTCCCTTACCTGATGAAACCCTTAAGGCAAGTAGGGAAGCAGATGCTATCCTACTAGCAGCTATCGGTAGTCCTCAGTATGATGGAGCAGTGGTTCGCCCTGAACAAGGCCTGATGGCTCTCCGTAAGGAACTCAATCTTTACGCTAATATTCGTCCTGTAAAAATCTTTGACAGTCTCAAGCATTTGTCACCACTCAAACTGGAACGAATTGCTGGTGTAGACTTTGTCGTGGTGCGTGAATTGACAGGCGGGATTTACTTTGGAGATCATATTCTTGAAGAGCGCAATGCGCGTGATATCAACGACTATAGCTATGAGGAAGTGGAGCGGATTATTCGCAAAGCCTTTGAAATTGCAAGAAATCGCAGAAAAATCCTTACTAGTATCGATAAGCAAAATGTTCTAGCGACCTCAAAACTCTGGCGGAAAGTAGCTGAGGAAGTCGCACAGGATTTCCCAGATGTAACCTTGGAACACCAGCTGGTAGACTCAGCTGCTATGCTTATGATTACCAATCCTGCTAAGTTTGATGTTATTGTAACGGAGAATCTTTTTGGAGATATTTTATCTGATGAATCAAGCGTCTTATCTGGTACACTTGGGGTTATGCCATCAGCCAGTCATTCCGAAAATGGACCAAGTCTCTATGAACCTATTCACGGTTCAGCACCTGATATTGCAGGTCAAGGAATTGCCAATCCTATTTCCATGATTTTATCAGTTTCCATGATGTTGAGAGATAGTTTCGGACGTTATGAGGATGCAGAGCGTATCAAACGTGCTGTTGAGACAAGTCTGGCGGCAGGAATTTTAACGAGAGATATAGGAGGTCAGGCTTCAACAAAGGAAATGACGGAAGCTATTATTGCAAGGTTATGAAGTTAGACGAAAAAATTACTCTAGTCCTTTTGATTTGGAATGTCATCATTTTCTTGATTTATGGCATTGACAAATTCAAGGCAAGAAGAAGAGCTTGGCGCATCCAAGAGAAAATCTTACTCATTTTAGCCCTTACTTGTGGTGGTTTTGGGGCCTGGTTAGCTGGAATCACTTTTCACCACAAGACTCGAAAATGGTACTTTAAAACAGTTTGGTTTCTTGGGATGGTGACCACACTAGTAGCCTTATATTTTATTTGGAGGTAATGGATGGCAGGGTCTTCGAGGGAACACGCTGCTTGGGCTCTAGCGGACTATGGTTTTAAGGTCGTGATTGCAGGATCTTTCGGTGACATTCATTACAATAATGAACTCAATAATGGCCTGTTGCCAATCGTTCAGCCTAGAGAGGTTAGAGAGAAACTAGCCCAGCTAAAACCAACCGACCAGGTAACTGTGGACTTGGAACAACAAAAAATCATCTCACCAGTTGAAGAATTCACCTTCGAGATAGATAGCGAGTGGAAACATAAACTCCTAAATAGTTTGGATGATATCGGTATTACCTTGCAGTATGAAGAGTTGATTGCTGCTTATGAAAAACAACGACCAGCCTACTGGCAGGATTAGAAAAAATAGAAAAGGAAATATAGTAAACTGAAATAAGATGTAAACAAATGAATTAGAGCTTAACATCCATTTCCAGCAATTTTTTAGAAACTACAGTGGACTATTCTGGATTCAACACATTATAAAATTATGACAAAACACATTCACAAGAAGGCTACGACATTTTAAAAGGTGAGGGCGGATGTATCGTTTGCCCTACTAAAGTTGGTTACATTATCATGACCAGCAACAAGGCAGGACTTGAGCGTAAGTTCGCAGCCAAAGAACGTAAGCGTAACAAACCAGGTGTTGTTCTCTGCGGTAGCATGGATGAACTTCGCGCTTTAGCGCAACTCAACCCAGAAATTGAAGCATTCTACTAAAAACATTGGATGAAGATATTCTTCTTGGTTGTATCCTTCCTTGGAAACCAGAAGCCTTTGAAAAACTCAAAGCATACGGGGATGGCCGTGAAGAACTTATGACTGATGTACGTGGTACTAGCTGTTTTGTTATCAAGTTTGGAAAAGCAGGTGAACAATTGGCTGCCAAGCTTTGGGAAGAAGGTAAAATGGTCTACGCCTCATATGCTTCAATGACAAAACGATTGAAACTCGCTATGAGAGCAAGGTGTAATGGTGTCTATGGTCGATAAGGACGGCAAACTCATCCCAGAACAAGGAGGAGCACGTTCAACTTCACCAGCACCAGTTGTGATCCGTAAAGGGCTTGACATTGATAAAATCATGATGCACCTGTCAGATACTTTTAACTCATGGGACTACCGTCAGGTTGAGTATTATTAAGATAAAAAAAGAAGTCTAGTGTTATGAGATATTAAAGCTCCTAACACTGGACTTTTTGTTTAGAATTTCTTTTCTTTTTCTATAGGATATGGTATTCTATGTAGAAAATATATGTTAATAAGTAATGCCAATATTTAAACATCATTAGTAAAAGGAGTTAGATTGATGAATAAAAGAAAAGTTAGTTTAGAAGATTTTTATAAATGGTATAGTCTAAATAAAGAAGAGTTATTAAATAAGGCAACTGTTGGTGAAAAGTTTAATGATAAATTAAAAGAAGAGTTTCTCCAGGAATGGCCTTTGGATAGGATTTTAACAATGTCAATCGATGAATATGTAATAGGAAAGGGACAGCAAAATAAGTCTTTATGCTACGCTCTTGAGAAGGGAAAATACAAAAATCTATTTCTTGGAATTTCTGGTGGCTCAGCTTCAAAATTTGGTATTTATTGGAATAAAAAAACAAACAAATATAAAGATCAAGCTAATAATGAGATTTCAGAGTTGGATCAGCGATTTTCAAAATTAAAATCAGATTTGTATGAAATTATCAAAGAAGGTATTCGTTTTAACTTTGAAAATCCTATTTTTGATATGAAAAGATCAACAAATGAATTTATTGGTCGTTCTGCTATGGTGACAAAATTACTTTGTATCTATACTGAGGGAGATCCTTTCTTTGGTGTAAATATTAATAGTCAGAAAGAATTTTGGAACCACTTTGTTTCTCAGACAAATCAAGGTGGACCTTATCTGCAAAATCATAAAATAATTGAACTAGTGTCCAAAACTTATCCTGAGTTGGAGCCATCGAAATTAGGAACTATGCTTTTTGAGTATTCTAAGCTTTTTATGGAAAATAAGGAAGACAATAGTACAATGGATTCATCAAACAATTTTAGTCATCAATTAACTCAATCTCTATTAAAGTCTCCAAACCTTATCCTTCGTGGTGCTCCTGGCACAGGAAAGACTTATCTTGCTAAAGAAATTGCCAAAGAATTAACGGATGGCAACGAAGACCAAATCGGATTTGTACAATTTCACCCATCATATGATTATACGGATTTTGTAGAAGGTTTAAGACCAGTATCAAATGGGGATGGAGCTATTGAGTTTAGGCTACAGGACGGTATTTTTAAAGATTTTTGTCAGAAAGCAAAAGAAACCCAATTGATTGGAGGACAAGATAATTTTGATGAGGCTTGGGATTCTTACTTAGAATATATAAATGTTGCTGAAGAAAAAGAATATATAACAAAAACATCTTACTTATCTGTTAATAGTAGACAAAATTTGTCAGTAAATTATGATAGTGGTGTTCCAGGATGGTCACTACCTAGCAAATATGTTTACGAGTTGTATAAAGATAAAAATTATAATAAGCAAGAATACTACAAAAGTGGTGGAAAAACTGTCCTAGAAACATTGAGAAAGAGATTTGGTTTGAAAGACTATGTTTCCCCAACAGAAATTGATACTGATAAGAAATTCGTTTTCATCATCGATGAAATCAATCGTGGGGAGATTTCTAAGATTTTTGGCGAACTCTTTTTCTCTATCGACCCTGGCTATCGTGGTGAAAAAGGAAGTGTTTCTACCCAATATGCAAATCTACACGAAACTGATGAAAAGTTCTATATCCCCGAAAATGTTTACATCATCGGAACTATGAATGATATTGATCGTTCAGTGGATACCTTTGATTTTGCTATGCGTCGTCGTTTTCGTTTTGTTGAAGTTACTGCCGAGGGTCAAGTTGGCATGTTGGATAAAGAGCTGAATATCCATGCAGAAGAAGCAAAAATTCGTCTAAGAAACTTGAACGCTGCTATCGAAAATGTTCAGGAATTAAACAGTCATTATCATATTGGACCAAGTTATTTTCTTAAGTTGAAGGATGTAGATTTTGACTATGAATTACTCTGGTCTGATTATATTAAGCCTCTCCTAGAAGACTACTTGCGAGGTTCTTATGATGAGGTTGAAACTTTGGAAACTTTGAAAAAAGCATTTGAACTGACAAATAATGATCAAACTGGTCAACAAGATACTGGTGATAATGATGCGGATTACTGATAATCAATACAAGATTATTAAAGAAAAATTTGTTGAAGAATATCCTAAACTAAGCAATCTCCTTTTAGACAGAACCTTGGAAAGTCTATCCCAAGATGAACGTATTTTCATTTTTCCAAATGATTTGACTCATACTCCTGATTTGGATAAGGACCAAAAGATTTTTGAAACAGTCAATCAGAAAATCAAGACAGGGAACGTGATTGGTTTTCTTGGATATGGTCAGGAAAGATTAACGATTTCCTCACGATTTTCTGATGAGAGTAATGACCATTTTTTGCATTATCTCTTAAACAAGGTTCTTCATATCAATCTCACTAGTTTAGATGTTGCTTTGTCTCGTGAAGAGAGGCTTTATCAACTTTTGATGTATCTCTTCCCCAAGTATCTACAAGCTGCTATTCGAAAAGGTCTTTATAAGGAATACCAGAGATTTTCTCATAACGACAGTCATGTTAAGGGAGTGATTGATGTAAGAAACCATCTCAAGAAAAATCTTCCTTTCACGGGAAATATTGCCTACACAACGAGAGAGTTCACCTATGATAATCCCCTCATGCAGTTGGTCCGTCACACTATTGAATACATTAAGAATCAGAAAAGCATTGGTCAAGGGGTACTAGATAATCTCTCAACTAGTCGTGAAAACGTATCTGAAATCGTGCGTGTAACGCCCTCTTATAAACTAGCTGATCGTGCTAAGATTATTCGGGGAAATCAATCTAAACCTATACATCATGCATACTTTCACGAGTACAGAAACTTACAAGAACTTTGTCTGATGATCCTAAACCAAGAAAAGCACGGTTTAGGGTATCAAGATCAAAAAATCTATGGTATTCTCTTTGATGTTGCCTGGCTTTGGGAAGAGTATGTTTACACCCTGTTGCCAAAAGGTTTTGTACATCCCAGAAATAAGGATAAGACGGATGGAATTTCAGTATTTTCTGTTGGGAAACGAAAAGTATATCTAGATTTTTATGACAGAGAACGAAAGATTGTTCTAGATGCAAAATATAAAAAACTGGAATTGACTGAAAAAGGAATCAACCGTGAGGACTTATTCCAGCTGATTTCCTATTCTTATATTTTAAAAGCTGAGAAGGCTGGACTTGTTTTTCCGAGCAAGGACAAGGTTATTGATAATGAGATAGGAAACCTAGCAGGTTATGGAGCTTTGTTGAAGAAATGGTCTATCCAAATTCCTCAGAAGTCTTCATCTTATAGTGCATTTTGTAAAATGATGGAAAATTCAGAAGAAAATTTTAAAGCGATTATTGATGAAGAAGTGGGGAGAAAATAATTTCCTCTCTTTCTTTTATTTTTAACACAAGTAAAACCCGAACAATATATTTCAATTTATAAAATAATTTGACAAAAACTGTACTTTGGTTTATAATAAATTAAGGAAACGTCGGAAAAGACGTAGTGATGCGAGAGCATAGGTAGGTCATTACAAAAGAAACGAGACATCGATATGTTAAATGAATTTCCAATTTTTGATTACGAAGATATTCAATTGATTCCAAATAAATGTGTCATTAAAAGCCGTGCAGAAGCGGATACAAGTGTCACTTTAGGAAATCACACCTTTAAACTACCTGTTGTGCCAGCGAATATGCAGACGATTTTGGATGAAAATGTAGCAGAGCAACTGGCTAAAGGTGGTTACTTCTACATTATGCACCGTTTTGATGAGGCAGGACGCATTCCTTTTATTAAACGAATGCACGATCAAGGGCTCATTGCTTCTATCTCTGTCGGTGTTAAGGACTATGAGTATGATTTCGTTAGACAGCTCAAGACTGATGCTCCTGAGTATATCACTATTGATATTGCTCATGGTCATGCGGATAGCGTGATTTCTATGATTCAACACATCAAGAAAGAATTGCCAGATACCTTTGTCATTGCTGGAAATGTGGGAACACCAGAAGCTGTGCGTGAATTGGAAAATGCTGGTGCGGATGCTACTAAGGTCGGAATCGGTCCTGGTAAGGTTTGTATCACCAAGGTTAAGACTGGTTTTGGTACAGGTGGTTGGCAGTTGGCTGCTCTACGCTGGTGTGCCAAGGCTGCGCGTAAACCGATTATCGCTGATGGAGGAATTCGTACTCACGGTGATATTGCCAAGTCTATCCGCTTCGGTGCTAGCATGATCATGATTGGTTCCCTCTTTGCAGGACACATTGAAAGTCCAGGGAAAACGATTGAAGTCGATGGTGAACAGTTCAAAGAATATTATGGTTCAGCCTCACAATATCAAAAAGGTGCTTACAAAAATGTGGAAGGCAAACGTATCTTGCTTCCTGCTAAAGGTCATCTGCAAGACACTTTAACTGAGATGGAACAAGACCTTCAAAGTGCTATTTCTTATGCAGGTGGACGTCAGGTTGCTGACCTTAAACACGTTGATTATGTGATCGTGAAAAACTCCATCTGGAATGGGGATGCTTCCCACTAAGACGGGGTCTTTGACCAAAAAACTTGTTATTAGAGCAAATTTCTGTTATAATAAAACAAGTTTCCACCCTTAGTGTAATGGATATCACGTAAGATTCCGGTTCTTGAGATGGGGGTTCGATTCCCTCAGGGTGGATGTAAACATCCTAAAAAGCCTTTAATAGGGCTTTTTTCTTTATCCTGACCCAAATTTGCCGCTAAAACTGAGAATCTCTGTCTAAAGAATTCCCAAATGCTTTCCAGTCCCGTTTTAGAGTGACTCAGGGGGCTTTTTTTGATATAATAAAAAGGACTATTATCAGTTAGAAAGAGGTTGGTATGAAAGAATTACAAACTGTACTAAAGAACCATTTTGCAATCGAATTTACAGACAAAAAGTTACTGGAAACTGCCTTTACTCATACGAGTTATGCCAATGAGCACCGCCTCTTAAAAATTTCACACAATGAACGCTTGGAATTTTTAGGAGACGCTGTTCTACAGTTATTGATTTCAGAATATCTGTATAAAAAATATCCTAAAAAGCCTGAAGGTGACCTATCAAAACTCCGTGCTATGATTGTCCGTGAGGAGAGTTTAGCTGGTTTTGCGCGTGATTGCCAGTTTGACCAGTTTATCAAGTTGGGTAAAGGGGAAGAAAAATCTGGTGGTCGCAATCGTGACACCATTCTTGGTGATGCCTTTGAAGCCTTTCTTGGTGCCCTTCTTTTGGATAAGGATGTGGCCAAGGTCAAGGAATTTATCTATCAAGTCATGATTCCTAAGGTTGAAGCAGGCGAGTTTGAGATGATTACAGACTATAAAACCCATCTCCAAGAGTTGCTTCAGGTCAATGGTGATGTGGCTATTCGTTATCAGGTGATTTCTGAAACAGGGCCTGCTCACGATAAGGTCTTTGATGTAGAAGTTCTTGTTGAAGGTAAGAGCATCGGTCAAGGCCAAGGTCGTTCTAAGAAATTAGCAGAGCAGGAAGCTGCCAAAAATGCCGTTGAGAAGGGGCTGGATTCATGTATTTAAAGGAAATCGAAATTCAGGGGTTCAAGTCTTTTGCTGATAAGACCAAGGTCGTTTTTGACCAAGGTGTGACGGCAGTTGTTGGACCCAATGGATCTGGAAAGTCCAATATTACAGAAAGTCTGCGTTGGGCTTTGGGGGAGTCTAGTGTCAAGAGTCTCCGTGGGGGCAAGATGCCGGATGTCATCTTTGCTGGAACAGAAAGTCGCAAACCGCTCAATTATGCTTCTGTAGTTGTGACTCTGGATAATCATGACGGATTTATCAAGGATGCAGGTCAAGAAATCAGGGTGGAACGCCATATCTATCGTAGTGGAGATAGCGAATACAAGATTGACGGCAAGAAAGTCCGTCTGCGTGATATTCATGACCTCTTCTTGGATACTGGATTGGGACGAGATTCCTTCTCTATTATTTCCCAAGGGAAGGTTGAGGAGATTTTTAATTCTAAGCCTGAGGAACGACGAGCTATTTTTGAAGAAGCTGCTGGAGTTTTAAAATACAAGACTCGCAGAAAAGAAACCGAGAGTAAACTGCAACAAACTCAGGATAATCTAGACCGCTTAGAGGACATTATCTACGAGTTGGATAATCAAATCAAGCCTCTTGAGAAGCAAGCTGAGAATGCCCGTAAGTTTTTAGACTTGGAAGGACAACGTAAGGCTATTTATTTAGACGTTCTGGTTGCTCAAATCAAGGAAAATAAGGCAGAACTAGAGTCGACAGAAGAAGAGCTGGCTCAGGTTCAAGAACTCTTGATGAGTTATTACCAAAAGCGTGAAAAATTAGAAGAAGAAAATCAAACTCTTAAAAAGCAACGCCAAGATTTACAGGCTGAAATGGCCAAAGACCAAGGCAGTTTGATGGACTTGACTAGTCTGATTAGTGATTTAGAAAGAAAATTAGCCCTATCGAAACTGGAGTCCGAGCAAGTGGCCTTGAATCAACAGGAGGCACAAGCCCGTTTGGCTGCTTTGGAGGATAAGAGAAATTCACTCAGCAAAGAAAAGTCTGATAAAGAAAGCTCTTTAGCTCTGTTAGAGGGAAATCTAGTCCAAAATAATCAAAAACTCAATCGTTTAGAAGCTGAATTGCTGGCTTTCTCAGACGATCCTGATCAGATGATTGAGCTCTTACGTGAACGCTTTGTAGCTCTTTTACAAGAAGAAGCGGATGTCTCAAACCAGTTGACCCGTATTGAGAATGAGTTGGAAAATAGTCGTCAGCTTTCTCAAAAACAAGCAGATCAACTAGAAAAGCTGAAAGAGCAATTAGCTATAGCTAAAGAGAAGGCTAGTCAGCAAAAGGAAGAGCTTGAAACTGCCAAGGAGCAGGTTCAGAAATTATTGGCTGACTACCAAGCTATTGCCAAGGAGCAAGAGGAGCAGAAAACTTCCTATCAAGCTCAACAAAGTCAACTCTTTGACCGTCTGGATAGTCTCAAAAACAAGCAGGCCAGAGCTCAAAGTTTGGAAAATATCCTGAGAAATCATAGTAACTTTTATGCAGGTGTTAAGAGTGTTCTCCAAGAAAAAGATCGCCTAGGTGGGATTATTGGTGCAGTCAGTGAGCATCTGACCTTTGATGTTTATTATCAAACTGCCTTAGAGATTGCCTTAGGGGCAAGTAGCCAGCATATCATCGTAGAAGATGAAGAGTCGGCAACCAAGGCTATTGACTTCCTTAAACGGAACAGAGCCGGTCGTGCAACCTTTCTTCCTTTGACCACTATTAAGGCGCGTACGATTTCTAGTCAGAACCAAGATGCTATCGCTGTAAGCCCAGGTTTCCTTGGGATGGCAGATGAGTTGGTGACTTTTGATACTAGACTGGAAGCCATTTTCAATAATTTGCTAGCTACAACGGCTATCTTTGATACCGTGGAGCATGCGCGTGCAGCAGCGCGCCAGGTTCGTTATCAGGTTCGCATGGTGACATTGGACGGAACAGAGCTGCGCACAGGTGGTTCTTATGCAGGTGGAGCTAATCGCCAGAATAACAGTATTTTCATCAAGCCAGAACTGGAGCAATTACAAAAAGAAATTGCTGCAGATGAAGCAAGCTTGGGTTCAGAAGAAGCGGCTTTGAAGACCTTGCAAGATGAGATGGCCAGATTGACCGAGTCATTAGAAGCTATTAAATCTCAAGGAGAGCAGGCACGTATTCAGGAGCAAGGCTTGTCCCTCGCTTATCAGCAAACTAGTCAGCAAGTTGAAGAACTGGAAACTCTTTGGAAACTCCAAGAAGAGGAAATAGATCGTCTTTCCGAGGGAGATTGGCAAGCGGATAAGGAAAAATGCCAAGAGCGTCTTGCTGCAATCGCCAGTGACAAGCAAAATCTGGAAGCTGAGATTGAAGAGATTAAGTCTAATAAAAATGCCATCCAAGAACGCTATCAAAACTTGCAGGAAGAGCTAGCGCAAGCTCGTTTGCTTAAGACAGAACTGCAAGGGCAAAAACGTTATGAAGTTGCTGATATTGAACGCTTAGGCAAGGAATTGGATAATCTTGATTTTGAACAAGAGGAAATCCAGCGCCTTCTTCAAGAAAAGGTTGACAATCTTGAGAAGGTTGATACAGAATTGCTCAGTCAACAGGCGGAAGAATCCAAAACTCAGAAAACGAACCTCCAACAAGGTTTGATTCGCAAACAGTTTGAGTTGGATGATATAGAAGGTCAGCTGGATGATATTGCTAGTCATTTGGATCAGGCTCGCCAGCAGAATGAGGAGTGGATTCGCAAGCAAACACGTGCTGAAGCTAAGAAAGAAAAGGTCAGCGAGCGCTTGCGCCATCTACAAAGTCAATTAACAGACCAGTACCAGATTAGCTATACTGAAGCTCTAGAAAAAGCGCATGAATTGGAAAACCTCAATCTGGCAGAGCAAGAAGTTAAGGATTTAGAGAAGGCTATTCGCTCACTGGGTCCTGTCAATATAGAAGCTATTGACCGGTACGAAGAAGTTCACAACCGTCTGGACTTTCTAAATAGTCAGCGAGATGATATTTTGTCAGCGAAAAATCTGCTCCTTGAAACCATTACAAAGATGAATGATGAGGTTAAGGAACGCTTTAAATCAACCTTTGAAGCTATTCGTGAGTCCTTTAAAGTGACCTTCAAGCAGATGTTTGGCGGAGGTCAGGCAGACTTGATATTGACTGAGGGCGACCTTTTAACAGCTGGTGTGGAGATTTCTGTTCAACCTCCAGGTAAGAAAATCCAGTCGCTTAACCTCATGAGTGGTGGTGAAAAAGCCCTATCGGCTCTTGCCTTGCTTTTCTCCATTATTCGTGTCAAGACCATTCCTTTTGTCATCTTGGATGAGGTGGAAGCTGCGCTGGATGAAGCCAATGTTAAACGTTTTGGGGATTACCTCAACCGCTTTGACAAGGACAGCCAGTTTATCGTCGTAACCCACCGTAAGGGAACCATGGCAGCGGCCGATTCCATCTATGGAGTGACCATGCAAGAATCGGGTGTTTCAAAGATTGTTTCAGTTAAGTTAAAAGATTTAGAAAGTATTGAAGGATGACAATTAAACTAGTAGCAACGGATATGGACGGAACCTTCCTAGATGAGAATGGGCGCTTTGATATGGACCGCCTCAAGTCTCTCTTGGTTTCCTACAAGGAAAAAGGGATTTACTTTGCGGTGGCTTCGGGTCGGGGATTTCTGTCTCTGGAAAAATTATTTGCTGGTGTTCGTGATGACATTATTTTCATCGCGGAAAATGGCAGTTTGGTAGAGTATCAAGGTCAGGACTTGTATGAAGCGACTATGTCTCGTGACTTTTATCTGGCAACTTTTGAAAAGCTGAAAACGTCACCTTATATAGATATCAATAAACTGCTCTTGACGGGTAAGAAGGGTTCATATGTTCTAGATACGGTTGATGAGACCTATTTGAAAGTGAGTCAGCATTATAATGAAAATATCCAAAAAGTAGCGAGTTTGGAAGATATCACAGATGACATTTTCAAATTTACAACCAACTTCACAGAAGAAACGCTAGAAGCTGGTGAAGCTTGGGTCAATGATAATGTCCCTGGTGTCAAGGCTATGACAACTGGCTTTGAATCTATTGATATTGTTCTGGACTATGTCGATAAGGGTGTAGCTATTGTTGAATTAGCTAAAAAACTTGGCATCACAATGGATCAGGTCATGGCTTTTGGAGACAATCTTAATGACTTACATATGATGCAGGTTGTGGGACATCCTGTAGCTCCTGAAAATGCACGACCAGAGATTTTAGAATTAGCAAAGACTGTGATTGGTCACCATAAGGACCAGTCGGTTATAGCTTATATGGAGGGCTTATAATGGCAGATATAAAATTAATCGCATTGGACTTGGACGGTACCTTGCTGACTACTGATAAAAGGCTGACGGATCGCACCAAGGCAACTTTGAAAGCTGCGCGTGATCGTGGTATCAAGGTCGTATTGACAACTGGTCGTCCCTTAAAAGCCATGGACTTCTTTCTCCATGAGTTAGGGACTGACGGTCAGGAAGATGAGTATACCATTACTTTTAATGGTGGTTTGGTTCAGAAAAATACAGGTGAAATCCTTGATAAAACAGTCTTTTCATATGCTGATGTGGCACGCTTGTATGAGAAAACAGAGAAATTATCACTGCCACTTGATGCCATCTCAGAAGGAACAGTTTATCAAATCCAATCGGACCAAGAAAGTCTTTATGCCAAATTCAATCCAGCTTTGACTTTTGTTCCAGTTGACTTTGAAGACCTGTCTAGTCAAATGACCTACAACAAATGCGTGACTGCCTTTGCTCAAGAACCCTTGGATGCAGCCATTCAGAAGATTTCTCCAGAATTGTTTGACCAATATGAAATCTTTAAATCACGTGAAATGTTGCTAGAGTGGTCACCAAAGAATGTTCATAAAGCAACAGGTTTGGCAAAACTAATCAGCCATCTTGGAATCAACCAAAGCCAAGTTATGGCCTGTGGTGACGAGGCCAATGACCTTTCTATGATTGAATGGGCAGGTCTTGGTGTTGCTATGCAAAACGCTGTTCCTGAAGTAAAGGCAGCCGCAAATGTAGTAACGCCGATGACCAACGATGAGGAAGCTGTCGCCTGGGCTATCGAAGAATATGTGCTAAAGGAGAACTAAGATATGGGATTGTTTGACCGTCTATTCGGAAAAAAAGAAGAACCTAAAATCGAAGAAGTTGTAAAAGAAGCTCTGGAAAATCTTGATTTGTCTGAAGATGTTGATCCTACCTTCACAGAAGTTGAGGAAGTTCCTCAGGAAGAAGCAGAGGTTGAAATTGTTGAACAAGCTGTGTTCCAAGAGGAGGAAATCCAAGACACAGTTGAAGAAAGTCAGGATTCAGAGCCAGCTGTAGGGGTTTCTCAAGAAGAAATAGAAGAATTACCAAACTCAGAAGAATTACCAGAGGAAGAGAAGCTTGAGCACGAAGGAACTATAGAAGAAAATAATTCTGAAGTTCTTGAACCAGAAAGGCCTCAAACAGAAGAAACTGTTCAGGAAAAATATGACCGCAGTCTCAAGAAGACTCGTACGGGCTTCGGTGCTCGCTTGAACGCCTTCTTTGCTAACTTCCGCTCTGTTGACGAAGAATTTTTCGAGGAACTGGAAGAACTGCTGATTATGAGTGATGTTGGTGTCCAAGTCGCTTCTAACTTAACGGAGGAACTACGTTACGAAGCCAAGCTTGAAAATGCCAAGAAACCTGATGCACTTCGTCGTGTCATCATTGAGAAATTGGTTGAGCTTTATGAAAAGGATGGTAGCTACGATGAAAGCATCCACTTCCAAGATAACTTGACAGTTATGCTCTTTGTTGGTGTGAATGGTGTTGGGAAAACAACTTCTATCGGAAAACTAGCCCATCGCTACAAACGAGCTGGTAAGAAGGTCATGCTGGTTGCAGCAGATACCTTCCGTGCGGGTGCAGTAGCTCAGCTAGCTGAATGGGGCCGACGAGTAGATGTTCCAGTAGTAACTGGACCTGAAAAAGCTGATCCAGCCAGCGTGGTCTTTGATGGTATGGAACGTGCCGTGGCTGAAGGTATCGATATTCTCATGATTGATACTGCTGGTCGTCTGCAAAATAAGGATAACCTTATGGCTGAGTTGGAAAAGATTGGTCGTATTATCAAACGTGTTGTGCTAGAAGCACCACATGAAACCTTCTTGGCACTTGATGCATCAACAGGTCAAAATGCCCTAGTACAGGCCAAAGAATTTTCGAAAATCACACCTTTAACCGGAATTGTTTTGACTAAGATTGATGGAACTGCTCGAGGAGGTGTGGTTCTAGCCATTCGTGAAGAACTCAATATTCCTGTAAAATTGATTGGTTTTGGTGAAAAAATCGATGATATTGGAGAGTTTAACTCAGAAAACTTTATGAAAGGTCTCTTGGAAGGTTTAATCTAATCAGAAGCAAAAATCCTGCAAGGCATAAACTTGCAGGAAATTTTTTTATTCTAAGCGACCATCTTGACGATAGGCGATATCTGGTTGCCAAGTCCATTTGGCATCGAATTTTTCAAGTAGGTCAAAGCTGGCTTGAGGTCCCATGCTTCCAGCTTTATAGTCATGAAGTGGGGCACCATTTTCGGCCCAGAGCTCTTCAATACGGTCAATCAACTTCCATGACGCACCAACCTCATCCCAGTGGCTAAAGTTAGTTGAGTTGTTATTTAGGACATCATAAATCAATTTCTCGTATGGTTCTGGAGAAGCACCAGTTGCAGTCGCGTCTGTACGATAATCAAGTGAGTTAGGAGCCAAGTTAAATTCTTCTCCTACTTGCTTCCCATTTAGGCTAAGAGAGAAGCCTTCTGTTGGTTGAATATAGATGGTCAAAATATTTGGAGCAAGTGGTTCTCCAAAGATAGAATCCATTTGTTTAAAGACGATGTTGACATGAGTTCCTTTTTCAGTCAGTCGTTTACCTGTACGGAAAAAGAAAGGAACACCACGGAATCGATCGCTGTCTACAAAGAAGGCACCAGATGTAAAGGTTTCAGTTGTTGATTCTGGATTCACATTTGGTTCGCTACGATAAGAGATGTATTTCATGCCATCAATCTTACCAGAGCGGTATTGTCCACGGATAAAGTGTTCTTTGAGTTCTTCATCAGTTGGATGATAGAGGTTTTTAAAGACCTTAATCTTTTCAGCACGAATCTCGTCTTTTGTGAAGCTTGCTGGTTTGTCCATGGCGAGGAGCGAAAGAAGTTGTAGAGTGTGGTTTTGGACCATGTCACGGAGGGCACCGGATTGGTCATAGTAGCCACCACGTTCTTCTACACCCAAGCGCTCCGCAAAGGTAATTTGAACATTGTCGATAAAATCCTTGTTCCAAACGTTTTCAAAAATCAAGTTTGCAAAGCGAACTGCAAAGATGCTTTGGATCATTTCCTTACCAAGATAATGGTCGATACGGAAAATTTGTTCTTCGTCAAATGTTGCTAGGAGTTCGTCATTCAACTTGCTTGCAGTTGCGTAATCTGTACCAAATGGTTTTTCAACGATCAAGCGCTCAAAACCTTTGCCATCGACAATGTTTTCAGATTTGAGGTGTTTGGCAATGGTTCCAAAGAACTGAGGTGCCATAGACAAGAAGAAGAGCTTATTGTGTTCAGCTTGGTATTTTTCATTAAGCTCAGCTTGTAATTGACGCAAAGCAATATAATGTTCCGAATCATTGACATCATGGCTTTGATAGTAGAAGTGGCTAGCAAATTCTTGGGCTTGCTCGGTACTATCTGCCAAATCAAGGATGGACTCGACAACTACAGATTCAAAATATTCCTTACTCCAAGGTCTACGGGCAGTTCCAATAACGGCAAAGTGCTTGGAAAGATTGCCGGATTTATATAGTCTAAAAAGGGAAGGGTAGAGCTTGCGTTTAGCCAGGTCTCCACTCGCACCGAAAATTGTAACAATAACCTTAGATGACATCTAGCTACCTAATTTCTATTTTTATTCCTAGTCTTGCTAGGTATGAGGAAACCTCATTTCATAAACTTAATTCTAACATAATTTTCCGAAAAATCAAAAATTCCAATACGAGGTAGAAAAACTGCAAGGAAATCCTTACAGTTTGAGTTTAGACGTTTAAGACCTTATCTAAGAACTCTTTCAGACGAGGGTGTTGTGGGTTATCAAAGATTTGGTCAGGTGTTCCGTCTTCAAGGAACTCGCCATCTGCAGTAAAGATAACGCGGTTGGCAACCTGACGAGCAAATCCCATCTCATGGGTTACGATAATCATGGTCATGCCTTGCTCAGCCAATTCCTTCATAACGTTAAGTACGTCTCCAACCATCTCAGGGTCAAGGGCAGAAGTTGGTTCATCGAAGAGCATGATGTCTGGATTCATTGCTAGGCCACGAGCTATGGCCACACGTTGTTTTTGACCACCTGATAGGCTATCTGGATTGGCATTAGCTTTATCTGCTAGTCCAACCTTTTCAAGCAACTCCATTCCCAATTTCTCAGCTTCTTCCTTAGTCATCAACTTGTGCTCAATAGGAGCAAAGGTGATGTTGTCCAATACAGACATATGAGGGAAGAGGTTGAAGTGTTGGAATACCATGCCGATATTTTCACGGACGTGGTCAACATTGGTTGTTTTTTCAGTTAAATCATAGCCGTTCACAGTGATGTGACCGCTAGTGACTTCTTCTAAAAGATTGAGGCTACGGAGGAAAGTTGACTTACCAGAACCTGAAGGACCGATGATACAAACAACATCTCCTTCATAGAACTTAGTCGTAATTCCTTTTAGGACTTCATTTTTTCCATAGTGCTTGTGTAAATCATTTACATCAATTTTTAATTTTGCCATTAACGAATCCTCTTTTCTAAGCGTTTCGCTAGTCTAGTCAAAAGTGTGATAATTACAAGATAGAAGATAGCAAGGATTGCATACATCTTGAAACTTTGGTAGTTACGAGCAATGATAATCTTACCAGTTTGGAAGAGTTCAACCAAACCGATAGCAGATACGATAGTTGTATCTTTAAGAGCGATAACGAATTGGTTGACAAAGTTTGGCAACATCAATTTAGTTGCTTGTGGCAAGATAATCTTACGCATGGTTTTTCCATAAGAGATACCCAAGCTTCGGCTGGCTTCCATTTGGCCAACTGGAACGGCCTGAATACCACCACGAACGATTTCAGCGATATAAGCAGCCGCATTGAGTGAGAGGGCAATGGTTCCAGCTACAAAGTCGTTAATTGGGCTTTGTTGGCCTGTGATAGACTCGATGAAGTTTGGAATTCCCCAGAAGATGAAGGCTGCAAGAATCATCAATGGAATACCACGAATAACGTCAACGAAAATCTCAGAGATGACGCGAAGAGATTTGTATGGGCTAACGCTAAACATACCGAAGATAATTCCGATGACAATGGCAATAGCAAATGAGATAAGAGCTAGAGCAAGAGTGATACCAAGACCGCTAAGGAGTTGTTTGTAGTTGTTTTGAAGCAAGCCCCAGAGCGTTGTTTCGTCAACAGTACTTGTTGAAGCAGTTGAAGATTCGCTAGCTAGGTATTTGTCAAGAATCTTTTGGAATTCACCGTTTGCTTTAAGGTTTGCAAGTCCGTTGTTGAACATTTCAATCAGTTCTGGATTTGCTCCTTTTTTAACGGCAAAGGCTGTTTCACCGATTGGAGTTCCAGAGATTGGAGTTTTCAATTTTTGACCTTGGCTGATAGAATATTTGAGAACAGGTTCATCATCCATAACGGCATCAATGGCACCAGTGTTTAAACTGTCATACATTGAAGAACCATCAGCAAAGGTTTTGATTTTGTAACCGTATTTGCTTTGATTTTCTGTTAGGAAGGTTTGAGAAGCAGTTCCGTTTTTAACACCGACTGTCTTTCCTTTTAGATCTTCATAAGAAGCAATATTGCTTGATTCTTTGACACCAAGAATGGTATTAGCAGTGTAGTATGATTCTGAGAAGTCAAAAGTTGCCTTACGAGCATCTGTGACAGACATACCAGCAATGATACCATCGGCTTGACCAGCTTGGACAGCACTGATAGCAGCATCAAAACCAGGGTTGGTGATTTCAATTTCAAAACCTTGGTCTTTAGCGATTGCCTTAATCAATTCCATATCAATACCAGTGTATTGGTTGCTTGAATTTTGGAAAACAAAAGGTGCAAAAGAAGAATCGCTGGCAATGATATATTTAGCCTTAACAGGAATAGCTTTTAATCCTGCGAGAGTGGTTGTAGTTGGCACTGCTGAAGATGATGAAGCAGTCCATTTCTTGATAATTTTATCAAGACTACCATCTTTTTTCATTTCAGCCAAGGCTTGGTTAAATTCAGTAACCAGGTGTTCGTATTTACTTCCTTTTTTCACACCGAAAGCAAAACTTCCTACAGCTTCACCATCCATTTCAATATGGAGGTCTTGACCTTGGTTAATGGCATATTCGATAACAGGTTTGTCATCCATCATGGCATCGATGGCACCAGCACTCAAGCTGTTGTTCATTAAATCCCCAGTGTCAAATGTTTTAATAGTAAAACCGTATTTATCTTTGATTGTTTCAAGGAAACGTTGAGCGGCAGTTCCGTTTTTAACACCAACGGTTTTGCCAGTTAATTGGTCGTACTTGCTAATTTTGTGTGACTTTGTAGTAGCAATGACAACTTTTGTATCATAGTAAGTATCAGACATGGTGAAGACTTTTTCACGTTCTTTAGTCTTTGTCATCCCTGCCATGATAGCGTCGGCTTGCCCAGCTTGAACCGCATTGACTGCTGCGTCAAATCCAGGATAGGACATCTGAATGTTCCAGCCTTTAATCTCAGCGACTTTGTTAATAATGTCAACATCAATTCCTTTATAAGTTTGATCTGAATCTTTAAACTCAAAAGGTGCATAGGCGGTATCAGAAACAATCTTAATCGTTTCTGCTTTGGCAATACCTAATGAGAAAATTGGGAATAAAATTAGCAAAAATGCTAGAAATTTTTTCTTCATTTTTAGTCTCCTTTTCCGAATATTCTCTCATTATATCAGAAAAAGTAAAAAAAGGCAAATTTTTATATTTTTCGTGTCAGAAAATATAACATTGATTTTTTCCTTTTCTTGAATTGCTATTAAAAAGTGCTATAATAATAGTATATATAGAAGAAAAGAGGACGGGGATATGAAGAACAAAAGAATATTTAAAGACTTCCAAGCTTCAAAAATGAGTTTAAACATTTACACAAGCCCCTTGTTAGCCTTTGTTTTTGTCTTCATAGGAGAGTTTGTGGCTTATACTTTATATGGTATTAGTTTGTTAGCTCTCATCGGACTTGCTAGAAATTTTGGAGAGGCTGGTCAAAATCTTGCAAGCTACTTGCAGACCTTGCATCAGAGCTTGACGGATAAAACAAGTGACTTTCGTTTAATTTTAGGATTACTGGCCTTTGGTTTTATTCTTAACACTGTGTTCAGATGGACAAGAAAAGTTGAGAAAAGACCTATTCGAACCTTGGGATTTTATAGAGAGAATTTCCTCAGCAATCTTCTGAAAGGATTTAGTCTAGGTCTGGCACTTTTTCTTCTGACCTTGTTAGGTTTGGTGCTCTTAGGTCAATATCGTTTGGAATCCATTAACTTGAATCCTTATTCTCTTGCCTTTGTCGTCTTTACTATCCCATTTTGGATTTTACAGGGGACAGCAGAAGAAGTGGTGGCCCGTGCTTGGCTACTTCCTCAATTGGCCTCAAGAACCAATCTAAAACTAGCTATTTTTATATCTAGCCTGTTCTTTACCCTGCTTCATATGGGCAATTCTGGCCTCACCCCTCTATCCTCTAGTAAATCTCTTTTTATTCGGAGTTGCCATGGCTCTTTACCTTCTCAAAACTGATACAGTTTGGGGTGTTGCAGGTATTCATGGTGCTTGGAATTTTGCTCAGGGTAATCTCTTTGGGATTTTAGTTAGTGGTCAACCGTCAGGAACGTCTCTGATGACCTTTTTACCACAAGGCAATCAAGATTGGCTATCAGGTGGTTCTTTTGGCATAGAAGGTTCCATTATGACAAGTCTGGTATTACTACTGCTGATTGTCTATCTTGCTAATAAATTAAAGAAAGAAAATGAAAGGATGTGACTTCGGTCCGTCCTTTTCTTCGTGAAAATACTATAAGTATGCTAAAATAGGAATAGCACATGGAGAGAGGATTCTTATGATCAATCACATTACAGATAATCAATTTAAACTAGTATCAAAATATCAACCATCAGGAGATCAACCCCAAGCTATCGAGCAGTTGGTGGATAACATTGAGGGGGGAGAAAAAGCTCAGATTCTGATGGGGGCGACTGGAACAGGGAAGACCTATACTATGAGTCAGGTCATTTCTAAAGTCAATAAACCAACTCTGGTTATTGCCCACAATAAAACTCTGGCTGGTCAGCTCTATGGGGAGTTTAAGGAATTTTTCCCTGAAAATGCAGTTGAGTATTTCGTATCCTACTATGATTATTACCAGCCAGAGGCCTATGTCCCTTCTAGCGATACCTATATTGAGAAGGATAGTTCTGTCAATGACGAGATTGACAAGCTTCGCCACTCAGCTACCTCAGCCCTTTTGGAGCGTAATGATGTTATTGTTGTGGCCTCAGTTTCTTGTATCTATGGTTTGGGTTCGCCCAAGGAATACGCTGATAGTGTCGTTAGTCTCCGTCCTGGTCTAGAGATTTCTCGTGATAAACTCTTGAATGACTTGGTCGATATTCAGTTTGAACGTAATGATATTGATTTCCAACGCGGAAGATTTCGCGTTCGTGGGGATGTGGTAGAGATTTTCCCAGCTTCCCGAGATGAACATGCCTTTCGAGTAGAATTTTTTGGAGACGAAATTGACCGTATTCGTGAAGTTGAGGCTCTGACAGGTCAGGTGTTGGGAGAAGTGGATCATTTAGCGATTTTCCCAGCGACACACTTTGTGACCAATGACGACCACATGGAAGTTGCCATTGCAAAGATTCAGGCCGAGTTGGAAGAACAATTAGCTGTCTTTGAAAAGGAAGGTAAACTGCTTGAAGCCCAGCGTTTGAAACAGCGGACAGAGTATGATATCGAAATGTTGCGTGAGATGGGCTATACCAATGGGGTTGAAAATTATTCTCGCCACATGGATGGACGGAGCGAAGGAGAGCCTCCTTATACGCTTCTCGACTTCTTCCCAGATGATTTCTTGATTATGATTGACGAGAGTCATATGACCATAGGGCAAATCAAGGGCATGTACAATGGAGACCGTTCTCGTAAAGAAATGCTGGTTAATTATGGTTTCCGTTTGCCGTCTGCTTTGGACAATCGTCCTCTCCGTCGGGAGGAGTTTGAGAGTCACGTTCATCAGATTGTTTACGTTTCAGCGACACCTGGTGACTATGAAAATGAACAGACCGAGACAGTGATTGAGCAAATCATTCGTCCAACGGGACTCTTGGATCCAGAGGTGGAAGTCCGTCCGACTATGGGACAGATTGATGACCTCTTGGGTGAAATCAATGCCCGCGTTGAAAAAAATGAGCGTACCTTTATCACAACTTTGACCAAGAAAATGGCAGAGGACTTGACCGACTACTTCAAGGAAATGGGTATCAAGGTTAAGTACATGCACTCGGATATCAAGACCTTGGAACGGACGGAGATTATCCGTGACCTGCGCTTGGGTGTCTTTGATGTCTTGGTCGGAATTAACCTGCTCCGTGAAGGAATTGACGTTCCTGAAGTGAGCCTCGTAGCTATTCTCGATGCTGACAAGGAAGGTTTCCTTCGCAACGAACGTGGACTCATCCAGACTATTGGACGTGCTGCTCGTAACAGTGAAGGCCATGTCATCATGTATGCAGACACGGTTACCCAGTCTATGCAACGTGCTATCGATGAAACTGCCCGCCGTCGGAAAATTCAGATGGCCTATAATGAAGAGCATGGTATCGTACCACAGACAATCAAGAAAGAAATCCGTGACCTGATTGCTGTGACCAAGGCAGTTGCTAAGGAAGAGGACAAGGAAGTCGACATCACTAGCCTCAACAAACAAGAGCGAAAAGAACTCGTCAAGAAACTAGAAAAACAAATGCAAGAAGCCGTCGAAGTGCTTGACTTTGAACTGGCGGCTCAGATCCGTGATATGATGTTGGAAGTCAAGGCCTTGGATTAGGGGAATAGTATGATTTATTTAAGAAAGTTAAAGAGAGAAGATTTGATGTCTTTATGGGAAATGGCTTATTCACAACTTAATCCAGTTTGGAAACAGTATGATGCTCCCTATTATGATGATTATCAGTATTTTTCAAATTTTAAAGAATTCGAACTACAAAAATCAGAATCCATTTTAAGCAACTCAAATCGCCTTGGTATTTTTGTTGATGATAAACTAGTTGGGACTGTTTCGCGTTATTGGGTATGTAAACAAACAAGATGGATGGAATTGGGAATTGGTATTTATGATAAAAAATTCTGGAACACTGGTATTGGGAAAGTTGCTATGTTGCAGTGGATAGATAGGACGTTTCAGGATTACTTGGAGTTGGAGCATCTGGGTTTGACAACTTGGTCAGGGAATCTTGGTATGATGAAACTTGCTGAAAAATTAAGAATGAAAAAAGAAGCTCATATTCCAAAAGTTCGTTATTATCAAGGTAAATATTTTGATAGTATTAAATATGGTATTTTGAGAGAAGACTGGGAGAAAATAAATGACGGTTATTATCAAATCAATGGAAACTCCTGAAGAGATAGAAGGTAAATCCCTCGTTCACTGGCAAACGTGGAGAGAGGCTTATGATGACCTTTTGCCTGCAGAATTTCAGGAGACAATGACATTAGAAAGATGTCGACTCTTTAGTCAAAAGTATCCAGAAAATACATTGATTGCGATAGGTGATCTGAAGGTAGTTGGTTTTATCAGTTATGGTAACTTTCGTGATGAGACTATTCAAGCTGGTGAAATTATTGCTTTATATGTTTTAAAAGACTATTACAGAAAAGGCATAGCACAAAAGTTAATGAAAGCAGCTTTGACTGCTCTTGATCATTTTTCTGAAATTTTCTTATGGGTATTGAAAGATAACAAGCGAGCCATTGCTTTCTATCAAAAAATGGGTTTTACTTTTGATGGACAAGAAAAGATACTTGAACTTGGAAAGCCTATAAAGGAAAAACGAATGGTATTCTATTCTAAAATAATTTTAAAAAGTAGAAGCTAATGGCACTGGTACCAAGTCTGAAAATTTAATAAATTAGAAAGCGAGTAAATTTATGTCCCGTTCCCAATTAACGATTTTAACAACCATTTGTCTGATTGAAGACCTCGAAACGCAGCGCGTGGTGATGCAGTACCGCGCTCCTGAAACCAATCGCTGGTCTGGTTATGCCTTTCCAGGAGGTCATGTAGAAAATGGCGAGTCTTTCGCGGAGTCTGTCATTCGTGAAATATATGAAGAAACAGGGTTGACTATCCAAAATCCTCAACTTGTCGGCATTAAAAATTGGCCACTAGATACAGGTGGGCGCTATATTGTCGTTTGTTATAAGGCTACTGAGTTCTCTGGTACCCTTCGCTCTTCAGATGAAGGAGAAGTTTCTTGGGTGCAAAAAGACCAGATTCCAAACTTAGATCTGGCCTATGATATGCTACCTTTGATGGAGATGATGGAATCTCCAGACAAATCTGAATTTTTCTACCCTCGCCGTACAGAAGATGATTGGGAGAAGAAAATCTTCTAGTCTTTTACTAAATAACCTAGCTGATCCAAGGCCTCCTCGATATAGTGGAGGTCTTGTTGTGTTTCGGCTTCGACTAGGTGGTAATGGATGCCATCTGTCAATTCAGATAGAGGTCTAAAGTCAGAATGCTCGACTTGTTCTAGAAAATGTTGCACATCTCTGCGACAAGACAGTTTAAGCAAGGTTTCAATTTCTCCATAAACGGGATGGTCAATCAAGGTATTCTGGACATGCCCACCATTATCGACAATAGCAAGGAGTTCCTGACCGATTTCTTCAACTTCATGTTTCACTTTGAAAAGTTTGTGAACATAAGGATTGGTATCAATTTGCTTATAGATGTAGCCACGATTGGTGGATAGGATAGGAGCGCCATCGGCTCTCAAAATTGCAATGTCCTGCACAATGACCTGACGTGTGACATGAAAATGTTCCGCCAAACTTTGGCCATTAAGGGCTTTAGGAGCTTCTTTCAAGAGTTGGAGCAGGGCTTGTTTGCGATCTTTTGTCATAGCTTTTCCTTTTAACGGCGTTTTCGAAGCACTTTATAGACAGCTAGTGCTAATGTATAGTCTACCATACTATGGATAATTGTGCCAAATCCAACTAGTACAAATAGAACATAGAACATGTTTTCTACATTGGTACCCGAAGTTGCGTAAAAAAGGACACAGGCTAATACTTCAGCAAGGGCATGAACAACAGCCAAAACAAAATTGAAAACCCAGGAAGATTTTGGTTTATCTAGGGTATCGGGGAATTTTTGTAGGTAAAGAGCTCCTAAAGCACCAAAAGATATATGGGAAAAGGCCCGAAAAACGATAACCATGGGATAGCCAGCCATCAAAAATCCAAAACTAGAGGCTAGGATGACAAAAACTGCCATCAAGGGCGACAAGAACATGGCTATAAAAATAGCGATGTGGCTCCCCAAAGTATAGGAAGCAGGTGGAATGACAATCTTGAAAGGCATAACAATTGGAATCAAAATCGCAATAGCCGTTAAAAGGGCTGTCATTGTCATAAATTGTGTCTTTTTCCGTGTATTCACAAGAATCTCCTTTTTAACTGCATATACACTAGTATGGTACAATAAACCAGACAATAAAGCAAGAATTTACTTGGGTTTATAGATCATTTTTTAGTTAAAAGTTATAGTGGATTGAAACTAGAATAGTACACCTCTACTTCTAAAACATTGTTAGAAATCGATTTGTCCTGTTCTTATTTCGTTTTACTATAGTAAAGATTTCATTAAAAAGAAACTGTATAGAGCAAAATCTCCACCTTCAGGTTTGAAAGCGGAGATTGTTTTTATTTTTTCAAGGTTTGTAGTCGTGGAACAATGGCTAGGGTTAGAATTGCAGAAATGACCAATTCAGCAATTGAATTTGTTGAGATAACGGTTGCCAGAAGAAGTTGGATATTTCCATTATAAACATTTCCAAATAGGAAGAAGATTCCTCCAAGGACAAAGATAGTATTTGTCAAGGAACCAAGGGCCCCAGCTAAAATCAGACCAGTCTTGTTTTTCATCAGTTTATAGACTAAGTAAGGAGTTAAACCAATCAAAATACGTGGGACAATGGCAATGATAGCTGAGTAGATGTTTCCGTTTGGTACGAAGGGAGAGAAGAGGTAGCTTGTCGGTAGAATCGTAATCGTGTTAACCGTCAAGCTAAGTAATCCCATCAAAAATCCAAGTGTAACCCCAACTCGTGGACCATAAATAATGCTGGCAATAATGACAGGAATATGAACAATGGTCGGTTTGATTGGAAATGGAAAAAGGTTAAAGATAAGTGAGCTCAGAAAGTGTATCACGAGCATGGTAGCAAAAAAGATAGCAATGGGTGCAATATTAGAGCGTTTTTTCATCGATAGTTTCCTTTATTCTTTCTAAAATAATTGTGAGGTCAGCTAAAGCTCCTCGTCCGTGGTCTCCACAAGCTAGTAGGGATTCCTTAGGAGCAATCAGCTGATAGCCGTAGGTTTCTAATGTTTTCAGATTATTCTGAGTTACTGGATGGTCATACATTTTTGTATTCATAGCAGGAGTTATTAGTTTGGGAATATGACTTGGTAGGGCTAGAGCTGTACTGGTTACCATGTTGTCCGCAAATCCGTGAGCTAGTTTTGCAATAGTGTTAGCAGTTGCAGGTACCACGATAAATAAATCTGCTTTTTTTCCAAGTTCGATATGATTGACCTGATCAGGATAGGGTTCCTTCATGACATCCAAGTGGACAGGATTCTGTGAGAGTACCTGTAGTGTCAAAGGTTGGATAAACTCTGTAGCAGCCTGAGTCATTAAGACAGTGACTTGATGGCCTTGTTTTTTTAGAGAACTGACTAAATCTGCCGACTTATAAGAGGCGATTGAACCCGTTACAGCCAAGAGAATGTTTGCCATAGTTTTCCTTTCTAAGAATGATAGGCTTGAATTTTTTCAAGGAGGAGTTCTGCAATTTCTTCTTTAGTCTGGACTGTTTGAAGCTGATTTTTCTCAACAAATATAGCTCGGTGCTGATCTGTTGAAATTTGAGTCAGGTCATTCGCGATGATTAAATCTGCTTGATTCTTGATAAGACTTTTTCGTGCAATGTCAACCAGATGATCTTCGGTAACATCAACCAGCAGTTTGAAACCAATCAGATGAATAGTAGGATTCCATTCCTTGACTAGGGATATGATTTTGGGTGTCTTTTTAAGGAACAAAACCTGAACCTCATCAGTTGAAGAAATCTTGGCCTGATGATTCTGCTTGCTTAAAAATTCTTTTAGATTGGAGCTAGCCTGAACTTCCTCAAGCCCTGTCATATAAACAGGAGTGTAGTCAGAAACAGCCATTGAGTGGATCAAGACCTGATAATCCTGAACACGTTCTTGCATTTCTATTAGAAGGTCCTTGGTATTGGTAATTTCTCGAATACTTAGGTTAGGATGAGGCTCTGGCTTCAGAGCTCGTTTTGTCGTAATTAAACAAACTTCATGCCCTGCAGAAAGCAAAGTCTCTGTGATAATTTTCCCCAAGTGACCTGTAGAATGGTTAGTGATAGAGCGGACGCTATCGATAGCTTCACTGGTACCGCCCGATGTAACTAAAATTTTCATAGCACTATTGTACACAAAAATAAGCGGTAAGTAAAATGAAAGTGATAAATTTTTGGTAAAAACGAAGATTTATTATAGTTTCAAACTATAAAGCCATATAAAATTTAAGAAAGGACTCTAAAAGTCTTAAAAACAGAGATATTTACGAACGTTTAGAGAGTTTTAAGATGTTAAAAATCTTGTTTTGTGATATAATGAATTATCATATAAGAGGTTAGAGGAATTTTGAATGAAAACAGATATTGAAATCGCACAGAGTATTGAGTTGAAGCCAATTGTTGATGTTGTAGAGAAACTTGGTATTTCTTACGACGATTTGGAGTTGTACGGAAAGTACAAGGCTAAACTCAGCTTTGATAAAATTCGGGCAGTTGAGAGCAATCCAGTCGGTAAATTGATCTTGGTTACTGCCATCAACCCAACACCTGCAGGTGAAGGAAAGTCGACGCTTACCATTGGTCTTGCGGATGCCTTGAACAAGATTGGCAAGAAAACCATGATTGCTATCCGCGAACCGTCTCTTGGTCCAGTCATGGGGATCAAGGGTGGTGCTGCTGGTGGTGGGTATGCACAAGTTCTGCCAATGGAAGACATCAACCTCCACTTTACTGGAGATATGCATGCTATTACAACTGCCAACAATGCCCTTTCTGCCTTGATTGACAACCACTTGCACCAAGGGAATGAGCTGGGAATTGATCAACGTCGTATCCTCTGGAAACGCGTTGTGGACTTGAACGACCGTGCGCTCCGCCATGTGACTGTTGGTCTTGGTGGTCCTCTAAACGGTATTCCACGTGAGGACGGTTTTGATATTACAGTTGCTTCAGAAATCATGGCAATTCTTTGCTTGGCAACGGACATCGAGGACTTGAAACGTCGTTTGGCGAATATCGTTATTGGTTATCGCTATGACCGTACGCCTGTTTCTGTAGGTGATTTGCAGGTTGAGGGTGCCTTGGCTTTGATTTTGAAGGATGCTATTAAGCCAAACTTGGTTCAGACAATTTACGGTACACCTGCCTTTGTACACGGTGGTCCATTTGCCAATATCGCTCATGGCTGTAACTCTGTTTTGGCGACGACAACAGCCCTTCACTTGGCTGATTACACTGTTACTGAAGCTGGTTTTGGTGCGGACCTTGGTGCTGAGAAATTCCTTGATATCAAGACACCAAACTTGCCAACATCTCCAGATGCAGTTGTTATTGTCGCAACCCTTCGTGCCCTTAAGATGAATGGTGGTGTGGCTAAAGACGCTCTGACTGAAGAAAATGTAGAGGCAGTTCGTGCAGGTTTTGCTAACTTGAAACGCCACGTTGAAAATATCCGTAAGTTCGGTATTCCAGCAGTTGTAGCTATTAACGAATTTGTATCTGATACAGAAGCTGAAATTGCAGTCTTAAAAGAACTCTGTGCCTCAATCGATGTACCAGTTGAATTGGCTAGTGTCTGGGCTGATGGAGCAGAAGGTGGAGTAGCACTTGCCGAAACAGTTGTTAAGACAATTGCTGAAAATCCAGCTAACTATAAACGTTTGTACGATAATGACCTTTCTGTCCAAGAAAAGATTGAAAAAATTGTCACTGAAATCTATCGTGGTAGCAAAGTGAACTTTGAGAAGAAAGCTCAAACACAAATTGCTCAAATCGTTCAAAACGGTTGGGACAAATTGCCAATTTGTATGGCTAAAACTCAATACAGTTTCTCAGACAATCCAAATGCGCTTGGAGCACCAGAAAACTTTGAAATTACCATTCGTGAATTGGTACCAAAATTAGGTGCAGGCTTCATCGTTGCCTTAACTGGTGATGTTATGACCATGCCAGGTCTTCCAAAACGTCCAGCAGCTCTCAACATGGATGTTGAAAGCGATGGAACTGTACTAGGCTTGTTCTAGTGGATTGAAATTGACTTTAAGTGAGTTTGGAAATAATATCCAAGCTCATTTTTTCTCAGACTGCAAGCAGTTCATCAATAAGATTTATACTCTTCGAAAATCTTTTCAAACTACGTCAGCTTCACCTTGCCGTAGGTATATGATACTGACTCTGTCAGTTCTATCCACAACCTCAAAACAGTGTTTTGAGCAACCTGCGGCTAGTTTCCTAGTTTGCTCTTTGATTTTCATTGAGTATAAGTAGATAGAAAAGTTATATACTATCTATTGAAAATATTATAAATCAGATACAAAGACAGGTGAAACCTTCTGTGTTATACTAGAGATATGTTAGATTTGAAAGAATACGGTATCGTCATGTGGCCGGAGGAGAAAGTCATTTCTTTCCGTGAGAAACTTCTCGCTTGGTATGATGAAAACAAAAGAGATTTGCCTTGGAGGAGAAGTAAAAATCCTTATCACATCTGGGTATCTGAAATCATGCTTCAGCAGACCAGGGTGGATACAGTTATCCCTTACTACGAAAGATTTTTGGACTGGTTTCCAACTGTCGAAAGTCTGGCAACTGCGCCTGAGGAGAGTTTACTGAAAGCTTGGGAGGGCTTGGGCTATTATTCTCGAGTTCGCAATATGCAGGCTGCAGCCCAGCAGATTATGACTGACTTTGGTGGCCAATTTCCAAATACCTATGAAGGAATTTCCAGCTTGAAAGGGATTGGACCTTACACAGCAGGAGCCATTTCCAGTATTGCTTTTAACTTGCCTGAGCCAGCTGTAGATGGTAATGTCATGCGGGTCTTGGCGCGTCTGTTTGAAGTCAACCACGATATTGGGATTCCAAGTAATCGAAAAATTTTTCAGGCAATGATGGAGATCTTGATTAATCCAGATCGTCCGGGTGATTTTAATCAAGCCTTGATGGACTTAGGGTCTGATATTGAGTCTCCTGTAAATCCCAGACCTGAAGAAAGCCCAGTCAAGGACTTTAGTGCGGCATATCAGAATGGAACCATGGACCGTTATCCAATTAAATCTCCTAAGAAAAAGCCGGTTCCTATTTATCTTAAAGCCTTAGTTGTGAAAAATTCTCAAGGACAATTTTTACTTGAAAAAAATGAAAGCGAAAAGCTCTTGGCAGGTTTTTGGCATTTCCCCTTTATAGAAGTTGATAACTTTTCGCAAGAAGAGCAGTTTGACCTCTTTCATCAGGTTGCGGAAGAAAGTGTGAACTTTGGCCCCAGTCCAGAAGAGAGTTTCCAGCAGGACTATGACCTAGATGTTGATTGGCTTGATGTTTGTTTTGATACAGTCCAGCATGTTTTTAGTCATCGAAAATGGCATGTACAGATTGTAGCAGGTCAGGTGAGTGACTTCCATGATTTTTCAGATAGGGAAGTTCGTTGGCTTTCACCAGAAGAATTCAAGAATTACCCACTTGCCAAACCCCAACAAAAAATCTGGCAGGCTTATGCACAAGCCAACTTAGACAGTAGCCAAGACTAGCTATTGTGTCTTCTGACTATTTTTTGGTATAATAGTAGAGAAAAAGGTGAACATATGAAAAAAATACTAATTGTAGATGATGAGAAACCAATCTCGGATATTATCAAGTTTAATATGACCAAGGAAGGTTACGAAGTTGTAACTGCTTTTAATGGTCGTGAAGCGCTAGAGCAATTTGAAGCAGAGCAACCAGATATTATTATTCTGGATTTGATGCTTCCAGAAATTGATGGTTTAGAAGTTGCTAAGACCATTCGTAAGACAAGCAGTGTGCCCATTCTTATGCTTTCAGCCAAAGATAGTGAATTTGATAAGGTTATCGGTTTGGAACTTGGGGCAGATGACTATGTAACGAAACCCTTCTCCAATCGTGAGTTGCAGGCGCGTGTTAAAGCTCTTCTGCGTCGTTCTCAACCTATGCCAGTAGATGGTCAGGAAGCAGATAGTAAACCTCAACCTATCCAAATTGGGGATTTAGAAATTGTTCCAGACGCCTACGTGGCTAAAAAATATGGCGAAGAACTAGACTTAACCCATCGTGAATTTGAGCTTTTGTATCATTTAGCATCGCATACAGGTCAAGTCATCACGCGCGAACACTTGCTTGAGACTGTCTGGGGTTATGACTATTTTGGTGATGTCCGCACAGTTGATGTGACTGTACGACGTCTGCGTGAGAAGATTGAAGATACGCCCAGCCGACCAGAGTATATCTTGACGCGCCGTGGTGTAGGGTATTACATGAGAAATAATGCTTGATTTACTGAAACAAACCATTTTTACCAGAGATTTTATCTTTATCCTGATTTTGTTAGGTTTCATCCTTGTTGTGACCCTCTTATTACTGGAAAATAGACGTGATAATATTCAGTTGAAGCAAATCAATCAAAAGGTTAAAGATTTGATTGCAGGAGATTATTCCAAGGTTCTTGATATGCAAGGTGGGTCTGAAATCACCAATATTACCAATAATTTGAATGACTTGTCGGAGGTTATTCGTCTCACTCAGGAAAATCTAGAACAAGAGAGTAAGAGGCTAAATAGTATTCTGTTTTATATGACAGATGGGGTTCTTGCGACCAACCGTCGGGGTCAGATTATCATGATTAACGATACAGCCAAGAAGCAACTGGGGTTGGTTAAGGAAGATGTTCTGAATAGAAGCATTTTGGAATTGCTCAAGATAGAAGAAAACTATGAATTGCGTGATTTGATTACCCAAAGTCCAGAATTGTTGCTAGATTCCCAAGATATCAATGGCGAATATTTGAACCTTCGAGTTCGCTTTGCCTTGATACGTCGAGAGTCTGGCTTTATTTCAGGTTTGGTGGCTGTTTTGCATGATACGACGGAGCAGGAGAAGGAAGAACGCGAACGAAGACTCTTTGTTTCCAATGTTAGCCATGAGTTACGGACTCCTCTGACTAGCGTAAAATCCTATCTTGAAGCCTTAGATGAGGGGGCTTTGTGTGAAACTGTAGCACCAGACTTTATCAAGGTTTCTCTTGATGAAACCAACCGTATGATGCGCATGGTGACGGATCTCCTCCATCTTTCACGTATTGATAATGCTACCAGTCACCTAGATGTGGAACTGATTAACTTCACTGCTTTTATTACCTTTATCCTCAATCGTTTTGACAAGATGAAAGGACAGGAAAAGGAGAAAAAATATGAGTTGGTGAGAGATTATCCCATCAATTCTATCTGGATGGAAATTGATACAGATAAGATGACGCAGGTTGTCGACAATATTTTAAATAATGCTATTAAGTATTCGCCAGATGGGGGTAAAATCACTGTCAGAATGAAGACAACTGAAGACCAGATGATTTTATCCATTTCTGACCACGGTTTGGGGATTCCTAAGCAGGATTTACCACGTATCTTTGACCGTTTCTATCGTGTGGATCGTGCTAGAAGTCGTGCACAAGGTGGTACAGGTCTAGGACTGTCTATCGCTAAAGAAATTATTAAACAACATAAGGGCTTTATTTGGGCCAAGAGTGAATACGGCAAGGGTTCAACCTTTACCATTGTGCTCCCTTATGATAAGGATGCAGTGAAAGAAGAAGTATGGGAGGATGAAGTAGAAGACTAGAATGAGTGAAATAGGCTTTAAATACAGTATTTTAGCGTCGGGTTCCAGTGGAAATTCTTTTTATCTGGAAACCTCAAAAAAGAAGCTTTTAGTGGATGCAGGCTTGTCTGGCAAGAAAATTACCAGTCTGCTAGCTGAAATTAACCGCAAGCCAGAAGACCTGGATGCCATCTTGATTACCCATGAGCATTCAGATCATATCCATGGAGTAGGCGTTTTGGCTCGCAAGTATGGTATGGATCTTTATGCCAATGAAAAGACCTGGCAAGCTATGGAAAATAGTAAATATCTTGGCAAGGTGGATTCTTCGCAAAAGCATATTTTTGAAATGGGTAAAACCAAAACCTTTGGAGATATCGACATCGAGAGTTTTGGTGTAAGCCATGATGCAGTCGCACCGCAGTTCTATCGCTTTATGAAGGATGATAAGAGTTTTGTCCTTTTGACAGATACAGGTTATGTCAGTGACCGTATGGCGGGCATTGTCGAAAATGCGGATGGCTATCTTATCGAGGCCAACCATGATGTAGAGATTTTGCGATCAGGTTCTTACGCTTGGCGACTCAAACAACGAATCCTATCTGACCTTGGTCACCTTTCTAACGAGGACGGTGCTGAAGCTATGATTCGGACGCTAGGAAATCGTACTAAGAAGATTTACCTTGGGCATTTATCTAAGGAAAATAATATCAAGGAACTGGCTCATATGACCATGGTCAATCAGCTGGCTCAAGCTGATCTGGGAGTCGGAGTAGACTTTAAGGTTTATGATACCTCACCAGATACCGCAACACCATTGACAGAGATATAAAAAGAACGCTGAGAAGGTGTTCTTTTTATATTGACTGAACACCTAAAAAGTAATACAATGGTGTTACCATTAAAAAAGGGAGCACAAAAGATGACTACTATTACATTAAAAGTTTCTGAAGCTGATAAAACATTTATGAAAGCAATGGCTAAGTTTGAAGGAGTTTCCCTTTCGGAACTTATTCGCACCAAAACTCTTGAAGCCCTAGAAGATGAATACGATGCTCGTGTGGCAGATTTAGCCTATCAAGAGTATTTAGAAGACTTGGAAAAAGGAGTTGAACCCATTACTTGGGAAGAAATGATGCATGATTTAGGCTTGAAGGATGAATAATTTGTATAAATTAGTTCCAACAAGACGTTTTATCAAGCAATTGAAAAAATTGGACCGTTATACGCAGAAGCTAATTACAAACTATTTACAAACCAATGTTTTGGAAGGCCCAAGACGACACGGAAAGGCTTTGGTTGGTAATCGCGTTGGTCAATGGCGCTATAGAATTGGTAATTATCGAGTTATCGTACAAATTGTAGATGATGAATTAGTCGTTGCTACTCTAGAAGTTGGTCATCGGAGAGATATTTATTGAATTAAAGCTGAGTAATAACAATATAGAAAGTAAGGAGAGTAAAAATTTGAAGAAAAAATGCTTTTTTGCAGATTATTATGATACAACAATTATTTTACTTGCTTTAATCTCTGTTATTCTGGTATTACTTGGATTTGCTGAGATGATTGATTTGGACAATCCGCCTTATAGTATTATTGATTTAGTAATCTGGGGTGTTTTTGTAATTGATTATAGTTGGCGCTTTTTTATTACTAAAAGAAAATGGCGCTTTATTCTTGAAAATATTTTTGATTTATTGGCTATTCTCCCTTTAAATGCTATTTTTACAGTGTTTCGATTAGGGCGTATCTTTCGTTTAGCTAAACTAACAAAATTACTGAAACTGACTCGTTTACTTAGAATAATTGGACTTACAGGTAAATTAGAAAGAAAAATTAGTAGATTCTTACGGACAAATGGCTTGATTTATATCTTGTATGTTAATATCTTTATCGTGCTAGTAGGAAGTTCAATTTTATCTGTAGTTGAAGAAAAATCCTTCTCAGATAGTCTTTGGTGGGCTCTTGTAACGGTAACGACTGTTGGATATGGGGATATTGTTCCTGCTTCCATTTTTGGGAAATGGCTAGCAGTTTTACTGATGCTTGTCGGTATTGGAACAATAGGGATGTTAACAAGTGCTTTGACGAACTTTTTTGTAAAGGATAATCCAGATGAACAGATAAAACTTGATAAACTCCAAGATGAATTATCTAGTCCGAGAATATTACTAGAGAAACAATCTAAAAAGATAGAAGAACTACATAAAATGATACAAGATTTGATTGAAAAAACATAATAAAAATAAATATGAGAAAAAGTTTGAACTGAGGAGAAATCAAGTAAGTTTTGACACAATAGAACGCATATTATCAGGTATAAAAACTTGATACTATGCGTTTTATTGTGGGAAGATGTATAATGGATTGAAATAAGATATGAACAAATCGATTAGGAATTTAAAGCATTTTATAACAACGTTTTAGAGTAACGGGGTACTATTTCATATAATACAGGAAAAAACAACTCCCTGATGATTCAAGGAGTTGTCTATAGTTAAATTAGTTTTTAGAAGCTTCTTGGAATTCTGGATTTTTCCATGCTTCGTCAATAATAGCTTGCAATTCTTTAGCAGATGCTTGCATTTTTTGAGTTTCTGCATCGTTCAATGGAATGTTTACTGGACGAACGATACCATGTGCACCAACAACAGCTGGTTGACCGATAAAGACATTCTCAACTCCGTATTGACCTTCTTGGAATACTGAAAGTGGAAGTACTGCGTTTTCATCGTCAAGGATTGCTTTAGTGATACGAGCAAGGGCTACTGCGATACCGTAGTATGTTGCACCTTTTTTGTTGATGATTGTGTAGGCTGCATCACGAACACCTTCGAACAATTCAATCAATTCAGCTTCTTGAACATTTTGAGTGTCTTTAAGAAATTCTTCAAGGTTTACACCAGCGATGTTAGCGTGTGACCAAACAGCGAACTCAGAGTCACCGTGTTCACCCATGATGTAGGCGTGCACTGAACGAGCATCCACATCCAATTTTTCAGCAAGTGCTTGACGGAAACGAGCTGAGTCAAGTGAAGTACCTGAACCGATAACGCGTTCTTTAGGGAAACCAGAGAATTTCCAAGTTGAGTAAGTCAAAACGTCAACTGGGTTAGCAGCAACAAGGAAGATACCTTTGAAACCAGATTCAACAACTTGAGTTACGATTGATTTGTTGATAGCAAGGTTTTTACCTACAAGGTCAAGACGAGTTTCACCTGGTTTTTGAGGTGCACCTGCAGTGATCACAACAAGGTCAGCGTCTGCACAGTCAGAGTATTGAGCTGCATAGATTTTTTTAGGTGAAGTGAAGGCAAGGGCGTGACTAAGGTCAAGCGCATCACCAACAGCTTTTTCATGCAATTGTGGAATTTCGATAATTCCAAGCTCTTGTGCAATTCCTTGGTTAACAAGTGCAAAAGCGTAAGATGAACCTACAGCACCATCACCGACAAGGATAACTTTTTTGTGTTGTTTAGTTGAAGTCATTGTTTTAAACATCTCCTTAATTTTATTAGGGGATTTTCCCTAGACAACTTCATTCTATCACTTTTAAAAAACTTTGTCACGAATATGCCTTATAGTTCTCGATGTAAACGTTTTAGTGGTTTAGAGGCTGAAATAGATGGGAATTTATGGTATAATGTTGTTACTTACTAATTGTGAAATGAGGCATTTATTAATGCAGGATAAAAATTTAGTGAATGTCAATCTGACAAAGGAGATGAAGGCAAGTTTTATCGACTACGCCATGAGTGTTATCGTAGCGCGAGCTCTTCCTGATGTTCGAGATGGCTTAAAACCTGTTCACCGTCGCATTCTCTACGGAATGAATGAATTGGGTGTGACCCCAGACAAACCCCATAAAAAATCTGCTCGTATTACAGGGGATGTCATGGGTAAATATCACCCACACGGGGATTCCTCTATTTATGAAGCCATGGTCCGTATGGCTCAATGGTGGAGCTACCGTTACATGCTTGTAGATGGTCATGGGAATTTTGGTTCCATGGATGGAGATAGTGCTGCCGCTCAACGTTATACCGAGGCACGTATGAGCAAGATTGCTCTGGAAATGCTTCGTGATATCAACAAAAATACAGTTGATTTCGTTGATAACTATGATGCCAATGAACGGGAACCCTTGGTCTTGCCAGCGCGTTTTCCAAACCTTTTGGTTAATGGAGCAACTGGTATCGCGGTTGGGATGGCAACCAATATTCCACCTCATAATCTGGGTGAAACCATTGATGCAGTGAAGTTGGTCATGGATAATCCTGAAGTGACTACCAAGGACTTGATGGAAGTCTTGCCTGGACCAGATTTTCCAACTGGTGCTCTTGTCATGGGGAAATCAGGTATCCATAAGGCTTATGAAACAGGTAAAGGTTCGATTGTCCTACGTTCTCGTACAGAGATTGAAACGACTAAGACTGGTCGTGAGCGTATCGTTGTAACAGAATTTCCTTACATGGTCAATAAAACCAAGGTGCATGAGCATATTGTTCGCTTGGTTCAGGAAAAACGCATTGAGGGTATCACAGCAGTACGTGATGAGTCAAACCGTGAAGGTGTTCGATTTGTTATTGAAGTCAAGCGCGACGCCTCAGCCAATGTTATTCTCAATAACCTCTTCAAAATGACCCAAATGCAAACCAATTTTGGTTTCAATATGCTCGCTATCCAAAATGGTATACCGAAAATTTTGTCTCTTCGTCAGATTTTGGATGCTTATATCGAGCACCAAAAAGAAGTGGTTGTTCGTCGTACACGTTTTGATAAGGAAAAAGCGGAAGCGCGCGCTCATATCTTAGAAGGTCTCTTGATTGCGCTAGACCATATCGACGAAGTGATTCGTATCATCCGTGCTAGTGAAACGGATGCGGAAGCTCAAGCTGAGTTGATGAGCAAGTTTAAGCTTTCTGAACGTCAAAGTCAAGCTATCCTTGATATGCGTCTTCGTCGTTTGACAGGTTTGGAACGCGATAAGATTCAATCTGAGTATGATGACCTCTTGGCTCTGATTGCGGATTTAGCAGATATTCTTGCTAAGCCTGAACGTGTTTCTCAAATTATCAAAGACGAATTGGATGAAGTTAAACGTAAATTTTCTGATAAGCGCCGTACAGAGTTGATGATTGGACAGGTCTTGAGTCTCGAGGATGAGGACTTGATTGAAGAATCGGATGTCTTGATTACCCTTTCTAACAGAGGCTACATTAAGCGTTTGGATCAGGACGAGTTCACTGCTCAAAAACGTGGGGGTCGTGGTGTCCAAGGAACGGGAGTGAAAGATGATGACTTTGTTCGTGAGTTAGTGTCAACTAGCACCCATGATCATCTGCTCTTCTTCACAAACAAGGGACGTGTCTATCGTCTTAAAGGTTATGAAATTCCTGAGTATGGTCGGACTGCCAAAGGGCTACCAGTAGTCAATCTCTTGAAATTGGATGAAGACGAAAGTATTCAGACGGTTATCAATGTTGAGTCTGATCGCAGTGATGATGCTTATCTCTTCTTTACAACCCGTCACGGTATTGTGAAGAGAACCAGTGTTAAGGAGTTTGCCAATATTCGTCAAAATGGTCTCAAAGCGCTGAATTTAAAGGATGAAGATGAGTTAATCAATGTCTTGTTGGCAGAAGGAGATATGGATATTATCATTGGTACCAAGTTTGGTTATGCAGTTCGCTTTAATCAATCAGCCGTTCGTGGTATGAGTCGTATCGCCACTGGTGTGAAAGGTGTTAACCTTCGTGAAGGAGACACAGTTGTTGGTGCCAGCTTGATTACTGATCAAGATGAGGTTCTTATTATCACAGAAAAAGGATATGGTAAGCGTACAGTCGCTACTGAATACCCAACAAAAGGTCGTGGTGGTAAGGGAATGCAGACAGCTAAAATTACCGAAAAAAATGGCTTGCTGGCCGGTCTTATGACTGTTCAAGGGGATGAGGATTTGATGATTATCACTGATACAGGTGTCATGATTCGAACCAATCTTGCCAATATTTCACAAACAGGACGTGCAACTATGGGAGTTAAAGTAATGCGCCTGGATCAAGATGCTCAGATAGTGACTTTCACAACGGTTGCGGTGGCAGAAAAAGAAGAAGTTGGGACAGAAAACGAAACAGAAGGTGAAGCATAATGTCTCAAAAAAATAATAAAAAGAAAAACAAGCGAAAAAATCTGCTGACAAATATCCTAGCAGGATTTCTGATATTACTGTCACTGGCTTTGATTTTTAATACTCAAATTCGAAATATTTTCATAGTCTGGAATACCAATAAGTATCAAGTTAGCCAGGTATCAAAAGAAAAATTAGAAGAAAATCAGGATACAGAAGGCAATTTTGACTTTGATTCTGTCAAAGCTATCTCTTCGGAAGCTGTTCTAACTTCTCAATGGGATGCTCAAAAATTACCAGTTATTGGGGGAATTGCAATTCCTGAATTGGAAATGAATTTGCCGATTTTTAAAGGACTTGATAATGTTAATCTCTTCTACGGAGCTGGTACAATGAAACGCGAGCAAGTAATGGGAGAAGGAAATTATAGTCTAGCTAGTCACCATATCTTTGGTGTTGATAATGCTAATAAAATGTTATTTTCTCCTTTAGATAATGCTAAAAATGGCATGAAGATTTATCTAACCGATAAAAATAAAGTTTATACTTATGAAATACGTGAAGTCAAACGTGTGACACCGGATCGTGTTGATGAAGTTGATGATAGAGATGGGGTCAATGAAATCACATTAGTAACCTGTGAAGACCTTGCTGCTACAGAACGTATTATTGTCAAAGGTGATTTGAAAGAAACAAAAGATTATTCACAAACATCTAATGAAATCCTAACAGCTTTCAATCAACCATATAAACAATTTTATTAATACAAATCAGTGAAATCCATGATTTCACTGATTTTTTAAGATTTTCATAAAAATATAGTAAAATGAAATAAGAATAGGACAAATCGATCAGGACAGTCAAATCGATTTCTAACAATGTTTTAGAAGTAGAGGTGTACTATTCTAGTTTCAATCTACTATAAACTTTTATGAAATACAGAAAACGCTTCCTAAAACCTAAAGTTTGTGATATAATTATCAAGAAAAAAGATTTAGGAGTTTATTATGGTTTCTTCGGAATTTATCTCAAAGATTGAATTTGCTTGCAATAAGAAAGAAAGTCTTTATAGTCAAAGCAAATTTAAGTATGCGATTCGTTCGATGTTCGCAGGTGCATTTTTAACCTTCAGTACTGCTGCAGGTGCAGTTGGGGCTGACTTGATTAATAAAATTGCACCAGGTAGTGGACGCTTCCTCTTTCCATTCGTTTTTGCTTGGGGCTTGGCCTACATTGTTTTTTTGAATGCCGAGTTGGTCACTTCAAACATGATGTTCTTGACTGCTGGTAGTTTCTTAAAAAAAATCTCTTGGAGAAAAACAGCTGAGATTTTACTATACTGTACCTTGTTCAACCTTATCGGAGCCTTGATAGCAGGGTGGGGCTTTGCTCATTCGGCAGCCTATGCGAATCTGACACACGATAGTTTCATCTCAGGTGTTGTTGAGATGAAGTTAGGCCGCTCAAATGAATTGGTCTTGCTTGAGGCGATTTTGGCAAATATTTTTGTAAATATTGCGATTCTGTCATTTATTTTGGTCAAAGATGGTGGTGCCAAACTTTGGCTTGTGTTGTCAGCTATTTACATGTTTGTATTCTTAACAAACGAGCACATTGCGGCGAACTTTGCTTCTTTCGCGATTGTGAAATTCAGTGTTGCTGCGGATTCAATTGCCAACTTCGGTGTTGGAAATATGCTTCGCCACTGGGGTGTGACTTTCATCGGAAACTTTATCGGAGGAGGCCTCTTGATGGGTCTTCCATATGCCTTCCTCAATAAAAACGAAGATACTTATGTAGATTAAGAAAATGAGCACGATTGAGTCGTGCTTTTTTCATTTTCAAAATAAGGTAATAGCTATTTCTTATATCAAAATATAGAAAACTGATATTTGTAAACTATAACTCAAGGTGCTACAATATCCTTAATAAAATAATATGGAGGTCACCTTATGACTTGTGATTTTAAATTTGAAACTCTACAACTACATGCTGGTCAAGTTGTGGCTCCAGCTACTAAGTCTCGTGCAGTGCCGATTTATCAAACAACATTTTTTGTTTTTGATGACACGTAGGAAGGTGCCGATCTGTTTGCCTTGAGGAAACCAGGGAACATTTATACTCGTATCACCAATCCTACAACAGCTGCCCTTGAAGGTGGTGTTGAAGCGCTAGCAACAGCATCAGGTATGACTGCAGTGACTTATACTATTTTGGCGATTGCCCATGCTGGTGACCATGTAGTGGCTGCTTCGACTATTTACGGTGGAACCTTCAATCTTTTGAAAGAACCCCTTCCTCGTTATGGTATCACAACAACCTTTTTCGATATTGATAATTTGGAGGAAGTAGAAGCAGCTATCAAAGACAATACCAAGCTTGTCTTGATTGAAACCTTGGGTAACCCCTTGATTAATATTCCAGACCTGGAAAAACTGGCAGAGATTGCTCATAAACATCAAATCCCACTTGTGTCAGACAATACTTTTGCAACACCTTATTTGATTAACGTCTTCTCTCATGGCGTTGACATTGCCATTCACTCTGTGACTAAGTTTATCGGTGGGCATGGTACAACTATTGGAGGAATAATTGTCGATAGTGGTCGTTTTGACTGGACGGCTTCAGGGAAATTCCCTCAATTTGTTGACGAGGGTCCAAGCTGCCACAATTTGAGCTATACTCGTGATGTGGGTGCAGCAGCCTTTATTATAGCTGTTCGAGTTCAATTGCTTCGTGATACAGGTGCAGCCTTGTCACCATTCAATGCTTTCCTCTTGCTACAAAGACTTGAAACCTCTTCACTTCGTGTGGAACGCCATGTACAAAATGCTGAGACAATTGTTGATTTTCTTGTCAACCATCCTAAGGTAGAAAAGGTAAATTATCCAAAACTTGCAGATAGTCCTTATCATGCCTTGGCTGAGAAATACTTGCCAAAAGGTGTCGGTTCAATCTTTACCTTCCACGTCAAAGGTGGCGAGGAAGAAGCACGCAAGGTCATTGATAATTTAGAAATCTTTTCTGACCTTGCAAACGCGGCAGATGCTAAATCGCTTGTTGTCCATCCAGCAACAACCACTCACGGTCAATTGTCAGAAAAAGACCTAGAAGCAGCAGGTGTCACACCAAACTAAATTCGTTTGTCAATCGGTCTTGAAAATGTAGAAGATTTGATTGAAGACTTGCGCTTGGCCTTGGAAAAAATTTAAAGTAAAAGAAGATAAACAGTGGGCTTCGACTCACTGTTTTTGATTTTCCCTCAGGCATGATATAATGGTTAAAGAAGTCTAGAAAGAGGAACGATATGAACGAAATCAAATGTCCCAACTGTGGGGAAGTCTTTACAGTAAATGAGAGTCAGTATGCTGAACTTTTGTCCCAAGTGAGAACGGCAGAGTTTGATAAGGAACTACACGATAGGATGAAGCAGGAACTGGCCTTGGCTGAGCAAAAGGCCATGAATGAGCAACAGACTAAACTGGCTCAGAAGGATCAAGAAATTGCGCAATTACAGAGTCAGATCCAAAACTTTGATACAGAAAAAGAATTGGCCAAGAAAGAGGTTGAACAGACAAGCCATGAGGCTCTCTTGGCTAAGGACAAGGAAGTACAGCTCTTAGAAAATCAGTTGGCTACCTTGCGTTTGGAGCATGAAAATCAACTACAAAAGACCCTTTCTGACCTAGAAAAAGAACGGGATCAGGTTAAAAACCAACTACTTTTGCAGGAAAAGGAAAATGAATTATCTTTGGCTTCTGTTAAGCAAAACTACGAAGCCCAGCTCAAGGCAGCTAGTGAACAAGTCGAGTTTTATAAGAATTTTAAGGCTCAACAATCTACAAAAGCGATTGGGGAAAGCCTAGAACAGTATGCAGAGAGTGAGTTTAACAAGGTTCGTAGTTTCGCCTTTCCAAATGCTTACTTTGAGAAGGATAACAAGGTCTCTTCGCGTGGGTCTAAAGGGGACTTTATCTTCCGTGAGTGTGATGAAAATGGAGTTGAAATCATTTCTATCATGTTTGAGATGAAAAACGAAGCGGACGGAACAGAGAAGAAGCACAAGAATGCAGATTTTTACAAGGAATTGGACAAGGACCGTCGGGAGAAGAACTGTGAGTATGCCGTTTTGGTGACCATGCTTGAGGCTGATAATGACTACTTTAACACAGGGATTGTTGACGTCAGTCACGAGTATGAAAAAATGTATGTTGTTCGTCCTCAATTCTTTATCCAATTGATTGGTCTCTTACGTAATGCGGCGCTAAATTCCCTAAAATACAAGCAGGAGTTGGCCTTGGTTCGCGAGCAAAATATTGACATTACGCATTTTGAGGAAGATTTGGATGCCTTTAAGCTAGCTTTTGCTAAGAACTATAATTCAGCTTCGACTAACTTTGGAAAAGCTATTGATGAAATCGACAAGGCCATCAAACGCATGGAAGAGGTTAAGAAATTCCTGACCACATCTGAAAACCAACTCCGTTTAGCTAACAACAAATTGGAAGATGTCTCTGTTAAAAAATTGACCCGGAAAAATCCAACAATGAAAGCGAAGTTCGAAGCACTGAAGGGGGAGTAGAAAGCAAAAATGAACGGTATTATTAACTTAAAAAAGGAAGCAGGAATGACCTCGCATGATGCGGTTTTTAAACTGCGTAAGATTTTGGGAACCAAGAAAATTGGTCATGGTGGAACCTTGGATCCGGATGTGGTGGGTGTTTTGCCGATTGCGGTTGGCAAGGCGACACGCATGGTCGAGTTTATGCAGGACGAGGGTAAGATCTATGAGGGGGAAATCACTCTGGGCTATTCCACGAAGACTGAGGATGCTAGTGGGGAAGTGGTCGCAGAAACCCCTGTTTTGTCTCTCTTGGATGAAAAGCTTGTTGATGAAGCGATTGCTAGCTTGACTGGGCCTATTACTCAGATTCCCCCTATGTATTCGGCAGTTAAGGTTAATGGTCGCAAGCTCTATGAGTATGCGCGTGCTGGTCAGGAAGTGGAGCGTCCAGAACGTCAGGTGACCATTTATCAATTTGAGCGAACAAGTCCGATTTCTTATGATGGCCAACTTGCCCGATTCACTTTTCGTGTAAAATGCAGTAAAGGGACGTACATCCGTACTTTGTCAGTTGATTTGGGTGAAAAGCTTGGTTATGCGGCTCATATGTCCCATTTGACTCGTACTAGTGCTGCTGGCTTACAATTAGAAGACGCTCTTGCCTTGGAGGAAATTGCTGAAAAAGTAGAGGCTGGGCAATTAGATTTTCTCCATCCTTTAGAGATTGGGACAGGTGACCTTGTCAAAGTTTTCCTAACTCCAGAAGAGGCTACAGAAGTTCGCTTTGGTCGTTTTATTGAGCTAGACCAAACGGACAAAGAACTGGCTGCCTTTGAAGATGATAAATTGTTAGCCATTCTAGAAAAACGGGGCAATCTCTATAAGCCAAGGAAGGTTTTTAGCTAGATCGTTTAGGAATAAAAATCGGGTGATAGATAACAATTGCTTGATAAAACCCCATACTAATAGTAGAATGGTTTTGGGAATTATAATATTCCAATTGTTGCGAGTTGTAGGTACTCAAATAATCTATATAGAAATTTAGAGGTGTGAAATGAAGCAATTTAAAATTCTTTCAGATAAATATTTAGAGTCCATTACAGGTTCTGATGGGAACTTAGGCCCAGGATTTGGTGTGATAATTCCATGATGCGAAATGAGTTTCGAGAAAGGGTGGAGCAACTTCTTCAACAAAAAGAAATAAATGAAAATAGTGAGTTGAGTCACCTGTTTCGTCTTGCTATACAAAATTTAGACAGAAATGAAAAATACCAATCGGTCATGGCCAATTTGAGTCAAGGGTTGTCACTTTACCTCATGACGCATCATTACCAGGCACCTAAGTCTGTCATTGATTTTGGTTTATGGATTGCCAAAGCTCCTAGCCAGGAAAGAGGGAGACTGGCTTTCTTGCAGATGCTTGCTCAAACCCTACAGGGCTTTCGTTAAAACTGTCGAACATCAGAGGGAAGACTCTGGTGTTTTTTGCTGATGAGACTATAAATTTTGTAAAAAATGTGATAGAATAGACGACGGATAAAATAACGGAGGATAGCATGCAAAATAGACCAATCATTATTGGAGTGACAGGTGGTTCTGGTGGTGGTAAAACCAGTGTTTCAAGAGCCATTTTATCGCATTTTCCTGATGAAAAGATTTCCATGATTGAGCATGATTCATACTACAAGGATCAGTCTCATTTGACCTTTGAAGAGCGTGTCAAAACCAACTATGACCATCCTTTTGCCTTTGATACAGACTTGATGATCGAGCAGATTAAGGAATTGTTGGCAGGGCGTCCGGTGGACATCCCGACCTACGACTATACAGAGCATACACGGAGTAGCAAGACCTATCGTCAGGAGCCTCAAGATGTCTTTATCGTTGAGGGCATTTTGGTCTTGGAGGACAAGCGTCTGCGCGATTTGATGGATATCAAGATTTTTGTGGATACGGATGACGATGTGCGCATTATTCGTCGTATCAAGCGTGATATGGAGGAGCGTGGCCGTAGCCTTGATAGCGTTATTAACCAGTACTTAGGTGTGGTCAAACCAATGTACCACCAGTTTATCGAGTCAACTAAGCGTTATGCTGATATCGTCATTCCTGAAGGGGTTAGCAATACCGTGGCTATCGACCTGTTGACGACCAAGATTGCAAAGATTTTGGAAGAAGCTCGAAACAGCAAATAATCACATGTGGAGGCCTTGCCTCCTTTTTCTATTTTTCCCTCATAATGGTACATAAATGGAGATTTTTAGGCATATTTTTGGTATAATAATACCCATGAAAGAGCAAGTAAATGAATAGTAGGTGGAGATGGAAAAGTATTTATCGGTAACAACTTTGACCAAGTATCTGAAAATGAAATTCGATAAAGACCCATACTTGGAACGGGTCTATTTAACTGGTCAAGTTTCCAACTTTCGTAAACGACCTACTCACCAATATTTCTCCCTAAAGGATGACCATGCAGTTATTCAAGCGACCATCTGGTCTGGGATTTATCAGAAATTAGGGTTTGACCTGGAAGAAGGAATGAAGATCAATGTGATTGGGCGTGTACAGGTCTATGAACCAAGTGGTAGCTACTCCATCATCATTGAAAAAGCTGAGCCTGATGGGGTTGGGGCGCTTGCGATTCAGTTTGAACAACTTAAGAAAAAATTGACAGAAGAAGGCCTGTTTCAAGAACGCTTCAAGCAAGCTCTACCCCAATTTTCTAAGAGAATTGGGGTAGTAACCAGCCGTAGTGGAGCCGTTATTCGAGATATTATCACGACCGTCAGCAGGCGATTCCCAGGTGTTGACATCCTTCTTTATCCGACCAAGGTTCAAGGTGAAGGGGCTGCGGAGGAAATTGCTAGAAATATTGCGCGTGCTAATCAACGGGATGATTTGGATTTGCTCATTATTGGTCGTGGAGGTGGTTCTATTGAGGATCTCTGGGCCTTTAACGAAGAAATTGTGGTACGAGCTATTTTTGAATCTCGTTTGCCAGTTATCTCTAGTGTGGGGCATGAGACGGATGTGACCTTGGCAGATTTTGTGGCAGATCGACGCGCTGCAACGCCAACAGCGGCGGCTGAACTGGCAACACCTGTGACCAAGTTGGATGTATTAGCTCATTTGCAAAATCAGGAAAAACGGATGGCAACGGCAGTCCGAAATGTTCTATCTAAGAAACAAGAGGCTTTGAAAAAATGCAGTCAGTCTGTTATCTTTAGACAACCTGAGCGCTTGTATGACGGTTATTTGCAACGCTTGGACCAACTGCAACTGCGTTTGAAACAAAGTTTGCGAACTCGGATTTCTGATAACAAGCAATTAGTTCAAGCAAGAACTCATCAATTAGTACAATTATCACCTGTTACCAAAATCCAACGCTATCAAGACCGTTTAGGACAGTTGGACAAGCTCTTAGGTAGCCAAATGGCGTTAGTTTATGACGCCAAGGTTGCTGAGGCCAAGCGACTTTCGGAAGCTTTGCTCATGTTGGATACTAGCCGAATCGTGGCGCGTGGTTATGCTATTGTCAAAAAAGAAGAGTCCGTTGTAGATTCGGTTGAGAGTTTGAAGAAAAAAGACCAAGTAACGCTTTTGATGCGAGATGGTCAAGTAGAATTAGAGGTTAAAGATGTCAAAACAAAAGAAATTTGAGGAAAATCTAGCAGAACTGGAAACCATTGTCCAAAGTTTGGAAAATGGTGAAATTGCTCTGGAAGATGCGATTACTGCCTTTCAAAAGGGCATGGTCTTGTCAAAAGAGCTCCAAGCTACGCTGGACAAGGCTGAAAAGACCTTGGTCAAGGTCATGCAAGAAGACGGAACAGAAAGTGATTTTGAATGAAAAAGCAAGAAAAATTAGCTCTTGTCGAGTCGGCTTTGGAAGATTTTTATGGAGACCAGCAGTTTGCCTCTAGTTTACGGGAGTCTGTTCTCTATTCTATTCATGCTGGTGGCAAGCGTATTCGGCCTTTTCTCTTGTTAGAAGTTCTGGAAGCCTTGCAGGTTACCATCAAACCTGCTCACGCGCAGGTAGCTACTGCCTTGGAGATGATTCATACAGGGAGCTTGATTCACGATGACCTTCCTGCTATGGATGATGACGATTATCGAAGAGGGCGGTTAACCAATCACAAGAAATTCGGTGAAGCTATGGCCATTTTGGCTGGAGATGCCTTATTCTTAGACTCATATGCCTTGATTGCGCAGGCAGATTTGCCAAGTCAGATTAAGGTGGACTTGATTGCCAACTTATCCCTTGCTTCAGGTAGTCTGGGTATGGTGGCAGGGCAAGTTTTGGATATGGAGGGCGAACACCAGCACTTGTCTTTGGAAGAACTTCAGACTATTCATGCCAATAAGACTGGGAAGTTACTAGCCTATCCCTTCCAAGCGGCAGCTATTATAGCTGAATTGTCACCTGAAATGCAGGTGAAGCTGAAAACTGTGGGTGAATTGATTGGACTTGCTTTTCAAGTCAGAGATGATGTACTGGATGTGACAGCTAGTTTTGAGGAAATCGGCAAGACACCTCAAAAGGATCTGCAGGCAGAAAAATCAACCTATCCTGCCCTGTTGGGCTTGGAAGAGTCCATTGCCTTTTGTAACCAAACCCTGGATCAAGCTAATGAAAAATTAGAAGAAATTGCCCAGCAGATTCCCTTTGAAACAGAATCGATTGTAAGTGTAGTAGAAAGTTTGAGAATCAATGGCTAAGGAAAGAGTGGATGTACTAGCTTATAAACAGGGGTTGTTTGAAACGAGAGAGCAGGCCAAGCGAGGTGTGATGGCTGGCCTAGTCGTAGCAGTCCTTAATGGAGAACGGTTTGACAAGCCAGGAGAGAAAATTCCAGATGACACCGAATTAAAACTCAAGGGGGAGAAACTCAAGTATGTCAGCCGTGGTGGTTTGAAACTGGAAAAGGCCTTGCAGGTCTTTGATTTGTCGGTGGATGGCGCGACTACGATTGATATCGGGGCCTCTACTGGAGGTTTTACCGATGTCATGCTACAGAATAGTGCCAAGTTGGTCTTTGCAGTCGATGTTGGTACCAATCAGTTGGCTTGGAAATTACGCCAAGACCCACGAGTTGTCAGCATGGAGCAGTTCAATTTCCGCTATGCTGAAAAGACTGATTTCGAGCAGGAGCCGAGCTTTGCCAGTATTGATGTGAGTTTCATTTCCCTTAGTCTGATTTTGCCAGCCTTGCACCGTGTCTTGGCTGATCAAGGTCAGGTGGTAGCACTTGTCAAACCTCAGTTTGAGGCAGGACGTGAGCAGATTGGGAAAAATGGAATTATTCGAGATGCTAAGGTTCATCAGAATGTCCTTGAATCTGTAACAGCTATGGCAGTAGAGGTAGGTTTTTCAGTCCTTGGCTTGGACTTTTCTCCCATCCAAGGTGGACATGGAAATATTGAATTTTTAGCGTATTTGAAAAAAGAAAAGTCAGCAAGCAATCAGATTCTTGCTGAGATTAAAGAAGCAGTAGAGAGGGCGCATAGTCAATTTAAAAATGAATAAAAAAGAGAGACTTGAAAAAATTAGAAGATTGGTGACAGATTATCAAATCGGCACGCAAGAAGAAATTGTAGAACATTTGAAAGAAGCAGGTATCACTGCCACTCAGGCGACGGTATCCCGAGATATCAAAGAGTTAGGTATTGTCAAAATTCCTTTGAGAGACAACACCTATGTCTACGAATTGCCAAAATCAATCGTAAAAAGTCTGCAACTGGCTGAAGACAATATCGAATCGGCTGAATTGATGGATAAGATGATCAATCTCCAAGTTATTCCAGGAAATACGGCTTTTGTAAAAGCTCAGTTAATCGAGACTTTTGCAGACAAGATTTTTAGCTGTTTGACTGATGATAGCTCGATTTTAGTCATTGCCAGAAGTGGAAGTCTAGCAGAGGAAATCTTTGAACAAGTAAAAAATTGGTAGGTCTATATGTTACTTGAAATTTCGATAAAAAACTTTGCCATTATTGAGGCTATTTCCCTCAATTTTGAAAAGGGGATGACTGTCCTGACTGGTGAAACGGGTGCAGGGAAGTCGATTATCATTGATGCCATGAATATGATGTTGGGAGCTCGTGCGACGACAGATGTTATTCGTCATGGTGCACCAAAGGCAGAGATTGAGGGGCTTTTCTCAGTTGAGAATAGTCGTCTTTTACAGGAAATTTTTGATAAGCAAGGTTTAGAATTAGGTGATGAAATTATCATCCGTCGGGAAATCTTGCAAAATGGTCGTAGTATCAGCCGTGTAAATGGTCAGATGGTTAATCTGTCTGTTTTGCGAGCTATTGGGCAACATCTTGTAGATATTCATGGTCAGCATGACCATGAGGAGTTAATGCGTCCCCAACTGCATATCCAGATGTTGGATGAATTTGGTGATGCCGCTTTTTGGGACTTGAAAGAAACCTATCAAACGAGTTTTGATGCCTATCGGAAAATGCGCAAGCAGGTTCTGGAAGTCAAGAAAAACCAACAGGAACACAAGGCACGTATCGAAATGTTGGAATTTCAAATGGCAGAGATTGAGGCAGCAAACTTGCAGCCTGGAGAAGACTTGGCTCTCAATCAAGAGCGAGATAAACTCCTCAACCACAAAAATATTGCGGATACACTGACCAATGCCTACAGTATGTTGGACAATGAAGGTTTTTCAAGTCTGGCCAATGTTCGTTCAGCTATGAATGACATGGAAAGTGTCGAAGAGTATGATCCTGAATACCGTGAAATTTCAAGCTCTCTGTCTGAGACCTACTATGTTTTAGAAGACATTAGCAAACGTTTGGAAGCTATCATTGAGGACCTTGATTTTGATGGCAATCGCCTGATGCAGGTTGAGAATCGTTTGGACCTCCTTCATACTATTACTCGTAAGTATGGTGGGACTGTTGATGATGTTTTGCTTTATTTTGCCAAGATTACGGAAGAATACAATCTCTTGACAGGCAATAATCTTTCGTCTGAGGACATGGAAGCAGAGCTTAAGAAGTTGGAAGTCAATCTTGTCAATTTGGCAGGTCAACTTGCTTCTGCTCGTCATAATTTGGCTCAGCAACTCGAAGCTGAGATTAAACAAGAACTGCAAGATCTTTATATGGAAAAAGCCCAGTTTCAGGTTCGTTTTAGTAAGGGAAAATTCAGTCGTGAGGGAAATGAAATGGTTGAGTTTTATATTTCAACCAACCCTGGAGAAGACTTTAAACCCTTGGTTAAGGTTGCTTCTGGAGGGGAATTATCTCGTCTCATGTTAGCCATTAAGTCTGCCTTTTCACGTAAAGAAGGCAAGACTAGCATTGTCTTTGATGAGGTGGATACGGGAGTTTCAGGTCGTGTTGCTCAAGCTATTGCTCAGAAAATTCATAAAATTGGTCAGCATGGTCAGGTTTTGGCTATCTCCCATTTGCCACAAGTAATTGCGATTGCAGATTATCAATTCTTTATTGAGAAGATTAGTAATGACCATTCAACGGTTTCGACTGTTCGTCTCTTGACGGTCGAAGAGCGAGTGGAGGAAGTTGCCAAGATGTTGGCAGGTGATGATGTGACAGAAGCAGCCCTGACGCAAGCCAGAGAATTGTTGAGAAACAGGGAGAAATAAGATGACAGATTATTATGTAATTGGAGATGTTCACGGAAAAGCTGGGATGCTGGAAGACCTTCTTAAAACCTGGGATGGTCAGACCCAGTTGCTCTTTCTAGGTGATTTGATTGACAGAGGTGAGGATAGTCACCGTGTTCTTGAAATGGTCAAGGACTTGGTGGACAATCAAGGGGCTATCTGTTTGTCTGGAAACCACGAGTATATGTTTTTGACTTGGCTAGATGACCCAGAAGAAAGTTATGACCATTATCGTCGCAATGGTGGAGATACAACCATTAACTCTATCCTAGGTCGTCCCTTGGATGCACCAGTTGATGGAGTAGAAGATGCCAAGCGGGTTGCCGCTGAAGCGGCAGACTTGGTCGAATTCATTCGTCAAATGCCATTTGTAGTAGAGACAGACAAGTATATCTTTGTTCACGCAGGTATTGATTTGACTTTGGACGACTGGCATGAAACAACAGATTATAAAAAAGTATGGCTTAGAAAACCATTCCACGGAGCTGAAAATCATACTGGAAAAACCATTGTCTTCGGTCATACACCGGTCTATGGTTTGTTACAGCAAGAACGCGGTACATCTGAGCTTTGGACTACAGAAGATGGCAAGATTGGAATGGATGGAGGAGCTGTTTATGGTGGTGTCCTTCACGGGATTGTCTTTACAGACCAAGGAATGACAGAACACCACTTTATCGAAAATGACGGCTTTGTCGCTGAAGATTAGTACTCCTAGCAGGGTATGGTCTTGTCAAAATATCAAAAACAATTTATAATAAATAGATACCCTGAAAGGAAGAGAATCATGAACTTAGAAGAATTGAAAAAACGACAGGAGAAGATCCGTAACTTCTCTATTATCGCCCATATTGACCACGGAAAATCAACTCTAGCAGACCGCATTTTGGAAAAAACAGAGACGGTTTCAAGTCGTGAAATGCAGGCCCAGCTTTTGGATAGCATGGAGCTAGAGCGGGAACGTGGAATTACTATTAAGTTGAATGCCATCGAGTTGAATTACACTGCAAAAGATGGGGAAACTTATATTTTCCACTTGATTGACACACCAGGGCACGTTGACTTTACCTATGAAGTTTCACGTTCGCTAGCTGCCTGTGAGGGTGCTATTTTGGTGGTCGATGCGGCTCAAGGAATTGAGGCTCAAACTCTTGCCAACGTTTATCTGGCTTTGGATAATGATTTGGAAATCATGCCTATCATTAATAAAATTGACCTGCCGGCTGCAGATCCGGAGCGCGTGCGTACAGAGATTGAAGATGTGATTGGTTTGGATGCCAGTGAAGCAGTTTTGGCTTCTGCCAAGGCTGGTATTGGGATTGAAGAAATCCTCGAGCAAATTGTAGAAAAAGTACCAGCACCAACGGGTGATGTGACGGCGCCACTTAAGGCCTTGATTTTCGACTCTGTTTACGATGCTTACCGTGGGGTTATCCTCCAAGTACGTGTCATGGACGGAGTGGTCAAACCTGGTGATAAGATTCAGCTCATGAGCAATAGTAAGACCTTTGATGTGGCCGAAGTCGGTATTTTTACACCAAAAGCGGTTGGTCGTGATTTCCTTGCGACTGGTGATGTTGGTTACATTGCGGCGTCTATCAAGACGGTTCAGGATACTCGTGTGGGTGATACCGTTACCTTGGCAACCAATCCTGCGGCAGAACCATTACATGGTTATAAGCAGATGAATCCTATGGTCTTTGCGGGTCTCTACCCAATCGAATCAAACAAGTACAATGACCTGCGTGAAGCGCTTGAAAAATTGCAACTGAATGATGCTAGTCTTCAGTTTGAACCAGAAACATCTCAGGCACTTGGATTTGGTTTTCGTTGTGGATTTCTTGGACTTCTCCATATGGATGTTATCCAGGAACGTTTAGAGCGTGAGTTCAATATTGACCTCATCATGACAGCTCCGTCTGTTATTTACAAAGTTAATTTGACCGACGGTGAGTCTATGGATGTGTCTAACCCATCTGAGTTTCCAGACCCAACTAAGATTGCGACCATTGAAGAGCCTTATGTCAAGGCGCAAATCATGGTACCACAGGAGTTCGTCGGAGCAGTAATGGAGCTAGCTCAGCGTAAGCGTGGGGACTTTGTGACTATGGACTATATTGATGATAACCGTGTCAATGTTATCTATCAAATTCCTCTTGCTGAAATTGTCTTTGACTTCTTTGATAAACTTAAGTCTTCGACACGTGGTTATGCAAGCTTTGACTACGAATTGTCAGAATATCGCCCATCTAAGCTGGTGAAAATGGATATCCTTCTCAATGGAGATAAGGTGGATGCCCTCAGCTTTATCGTTCACAAGGACTTTGCCTACGAACGTGGGAAACTCATCGTTGATAAACTCAAGAAAATCATCCCTCGCCAACAATTTGAAGTTCCAATCCAAGCGGCTATTGGACACAAGATTGTCGCTCGTACTGATATCAAGGCCCTTCGTAAGAACGTACTTGCTAAATGTTATGGTGGTGACGTTTCTCGTAAGCGTAAACTCCTTGAAAAACAAAAAGCTGGTAAGAAACGCATGAAATCCATCGGATCAGTTGAAGTTCCGCAAGAAGCCTTCCTCAGCGTCTTGAGTATGGATGAAGAATAAGTTATCAGAAATGCCTTTCCTTGTTCACAGGAAATTTATATAAAAATCAATAGTAAAGCAGGCTTAGATGGTCTGCTTTTTTAGTTTTTATACTCTTCGAAAATCTCTTCAAACCACGTCAGCGTCGCCTTACCGTATGTATGGTTACTGACTTCGTCAGTTTCATCTACAACCTCAAAACTGTGTTTTGAGCAACCTGCGGCTAGCTTCTTAGCTTACTCTTTGATTTTCATTGAGTATTAGAACAGAAAAAATGCTTGGAGTATTTGTTTGTGTGTTTATTTTTATATAACAAACTATAAACAAAACAAAAATATAAAAAAAGAGACAAAAAAGAACAGAAAGTAATTGACAACGGTTTCATATAGTGTTATACTTATGGCATAAAGTTAATGGAAAGAAGGGAAAAACTTATGGTATTAGATTATTTCTTTGACAAAAACCTTGTGTTTTGCTTAGAAGCGGATAATCAAGAACAACTCTTTGATCAGGTTGCAACTTTATTGGAAGAACGAGAAATTGTCACTCCAACTTATCGTGAAGCCTTGATCACGCGTGAAAAGTCATTTCCAACTGGTTTAGATATGGAATTTCTAGGAAAGGACTTGCCAAATGTAGCGATTCCTCATACAGATATTGTTCATAATCTAGCTGAGAAAGTGGTGGTTGTTCGATTAGAAAAACCAGTAACTTTTCACAATATGATAGCTCCTGATAAGGAAGTAGAAGTATCCTTGCTCTTCTTTATCATCAATAACTCAAGTTCAAGTCAAACAAATATTCTGGCTCAGTTGATGGACTTTTTCACAGGAAATGGACATCTTGAAGACCTATCAAAAATTTCCGAACCAGAAAAACTTTATGCTTACATTGCTGAAACAACCGCTTAATCTTGTCTATTAAAAAATAAAATCGGAGGAAATCTAAATGATTAAAATTCTTGCTGCCTGCGGTGCAGGTGTTAACTCAAGTCACCAAATTAAAAGTGCTCTAGAAGAAGAACTTTCAAACCGTGGTTATGATGTTCACTGTGATGCAGTCATGGTGAAAGATGTAAACGAAGACCTTATGAAAGGTTACGATATCTTTACACCAATCGCTGCAACAGACCTTGGTTTTGAACCAGGTATCCCAGTTATCGAAGCTGGGCCAATCTTATTCCGTATACCAGCAATGAGCGCTCCAGTATTTGACAATATTAGACTCCCTGCGAAACAAAATTATGAAGCAAGTAAACAACTAACTGATGCACGATTTAAGCGTCTTGTTGGTG